>Ga0209589_1000218_pt1 | contig 68764 bp, 37 predicted proteins | sample CowpeawhiteBW_FD_187525 | JGI IMG/M metagenome (GOLD analysis project Ga0209589, IMG submission 187525) | Root nodule microbial communities of legume samples collected from California USA - Cow pea white BW (SPAdes) (version 2) | ecosystem: Host-associated > Plants > Roots > Nodule | place: USA... | reverse complement strand
GAATCCGATTTTTGAATCAGTAAAATTTGTTAGGGACGCAAAATCAGGAAAACTTCAAGAGAAAATCTACCATTTTGTTGTTTCAACCGTAAGCAGTGGATTTAATTGCATACTATCCTTTACCTGACTAAGATGTTGGCTGGAGAGTCTAATCATAATAGGTTCTTGCAGGGATCTTCAAAATCTGGCTTTCTTGGAGAATCCTCGATTGACTTTGCTGATTTTGCTGCAGAAACTGAGCCACTGACGGTGTCCTTACCTCTGAAGTTTGCCAATTCAGGCGCAATCCTACATGTGAGTACCTTCTATTCCCCTCCCCACCTAGTTTCTTATGTTCCTCATGCACATGATTAATCATCTTTCAAAATCTCATCTTCGTCAAACTTTTTTTTTTATTTCATTCTTCTTCCATGTTATTTAATACCTTGTCATTACAAACACCAAATATTATTCCTCAAATAACAAATGTTGAGACAGGTGACAATTCAGAACGTGGAAGGGGTACAAAGAGATCAAAGGTGAAGATGAACCACGCAGCCAGTTAATTTATCTCTACAAATTTCCTTTTGTTTCAGGATTTTCATTACTCTCCTTGTTACTTACCTGTTGCAGTACTTTCAGAAACGGGGAAGATTATGGAAATGGAAGCTCAAGACACCTACTGAGCATTTGCAGTGCAGATGAAAACTCTCGTAATGTTTATGAAGTAAGGTTCTACATGATACTGTGACTTTACACAGCTAGCAATTTTTATTGTACAAAGTTGGAAATTTCCTAAACAGATCACGAGGATAAATTAAGAAAATAAATAATCTATATTATAAAATTTCAGAAAATATTAGTATTTTTAAGGGATGGAACCCTGACTTTTAAAGCATCTAATGGCGTCACTCCTGTGGTAACTCTGGCAGGATTTTCCCAAGCTATTACCACCCTTGAGGCAGAATTCAATGCCGTGCAAAGGAACTATCGAGGCCATTGCAACAAGAGCTCAAATGCATAGGGGGTCACTGGGTTCAGCATCAGATAGGAGTTTAGGTGACTCCTGGAGAAACAGCCTGGAAGATACTCATCCTCGAGAAACATTACAAGAGCCTTCAGATAATGTCATTGAGAACCTTAGAAGTGAAATTGCTTCTCTGAAGAGGAAAGCCGAAGAATCAGAACTAGAGTTACAATCGCTTCAGAAGCTGATGGAGAAGGAATGCAGTCGAGGACAAAGTATGTCAAGACAAATAATCAGCCTCAGAGACGAGAGAAATATGATCAAAACTAAATATGAGCAACTAATGTCGCAGCAAAACCTCATTAACGACACCAAAAATTCAAAAGCCTTACAGACTGAGATTGAACAAGCTAGGCAGAAGTTAGAAGCAATAAAAGAAGAGCTTGCTTATGAAAAAGAGTTTAGTTCTAATCTTAAATTGCAACTCCAGAAGACACAATACTCAAACTCCGAACTACTTTTAGCAGTTGGAGAACTTGAAGGAATGCTGGAACATAAGAATAAGAAATTGTTGGACAAAACTAAAGAGCATGATGATGCCACAGAATTAGGTCACTTGAAGCAGAAAATTGCAGACCTGAATGGTGAAATAGACATTTATTATAAGCAATTTGATGAGCTAAATGAGCAGATAAAAGAGCTCAACTTTGAGTGTGAGCATCTGAAGAAAGAAAACCTGGATATCTCTTTGAGATTAAACCATAGAGAAGCAAAACAAATTGCGTTACAAAATAAATATTCAGCTTCTTTGGCAACTATAAAACAACTTGAATCTCAAGTACAGAGATTAGAAGAAAAGATAGGGAAGCAGGTGGATGATTTTTCAGGGTCTTTGATTTACATCAATGAACTTGAAAATCAAGTCAGTGATTTGAAGAGAGAAATGAAAGTACAAGAAGAGGATTATCAAAAAGATTTCCAAACCATGAAATGTGCAAAACTTGAACAGGAAGAACGGGCCATCCAAGCAGAGGAGACCTTGATAAAGACTATACACAACAATGATCTCGCATGTCAGCGTTTTGAGGATGAATATAGAAGTCTTTCAGCTGAAATGACATTGAAAGCAGAAGAAAACGAAAAGAAGGTCATGGAAGCTTATGCAGAAGCTGATGAATTACAGAAGCAGAACAAACTCATGGAAGAAGTTCTCCAGAAATGCAATCAAGAGCTCAGGCTTATTACAAATCAGAATGAATTGAAACTTCAACAGCTCTTGAACCAAATAGATTCAAAAGAAAAGAAAGTGGAAATGATGTCTCAAGAACTAGAGATTAAGTCCAAGCAACTTGAAGATGTACAAAGGCACAGGGATGAAAAGGATAAGGCATTAACAAAGCAAATTCAATTGCTCAGAATTGAAATTAGAAAGCTGATGCTAGAAGAGCATGATCCAACAGAGCTCGTGACTATGATGTTAATGCAAGAGAACAACGATGAGGAGATAAGGTTTGACACCCTAACGTCAGCATTAGAAATCTTTAAGACCCAGCACAATGAATTAAAACATAACTTGCACATTGAACAAGCAGAAAAAGAAAATATGAAGGAAAAAATATCTCAATTAGAAGGAGAGCTGAAGAAGAAGGTAGAAGAACTAAGTGCTGTAAAAAAGAGGCTCAAAAATAGCAAAGGACCAGCAACGGCCAAAAGTATGAATTTGGCTTCATGGAACTACGAGACTGCTGCATCTTGTTCATCCACTAAGGAAAACAATAAGAAGTCAGGATCGGAAATGCAGATGGTAATTTTCCAGCTCCTTTGCTAAATTATAATTAAGAAAGTTAGTGCCACTGTCACATATTAGGATAGGTTGCAAGTCAGCATCACAAACACCCCCCTTACGAGTACTCTATACAGTAGAGAAAATTTAGTAATCTAGTTAGGACTTAGGATCCAAGCAGATTGACTGGCAATATATTCTGAAATTATGCAATCTTTATAATTTGCAACAAACCAACGAATCATCTTTTTCAGGGCATGTTATAAAGTTTTAATACAGCAAAGCAAACATTTGACACGAACATGACAGATGCTAAAAAATTTTGTATGAATGAGAAACACATTAGTCAGTTTGGTCATACTTAATGATTTGGGAATGATAATGTCACTTTATAGTTCTTGATAATAGTAGAAAGTATGATCAACAAGTTGAAGATTTATAGGGGTGTTGGACTCATATTATGGGACACCACCACACAAGTAGTTAAGTCATAGGGTAATACTTTAGCTGTTTGATGATCAGTGCACCAGGCTAAAAGTTATGTGCTATCTGCCAATTGATAATTGGCAAAGTTTACTGCAATACAATTGTCTGGTACATTTTGCATGCAATGGAGTTGGCGAAATGAAAAAGTAGGGATCATTATCAGTCTTTTTCTCTTTTTGTATTGGTGAAGACAATTTTGTCCCCTGGTTAAGTTGGTAATAAAAATTGAGTTGTGTTGTACAAGACTTTATGCTGCGATCCCATCCCTTAAATTTTAGCCAAACTAAATCTTAAAACGTAAAACTCTGCTAAAAGAAATCTCCAATTAGCCAGACTTTTGGTCCTAAACTAAGTCATATTTCCCTTCTCCTATTCATGCGGTTGCATCTAATGTGACAAAAAAAGAAGAGGAAAGAAAGAGAACATGTAATTAGAGTTTACTTTGGTTTTGAGTTGCACATATTAGTAGTTAATGACTTGATGATCTACATTAACTTGGGATGTTATATTTGTAACATAAAAGGGAATGGATGATGCAAACTCCCCTGTTGGAAAGTCTGAAGAAGGAAGAACCATATGCAATTCAGCTGAGAACGAATTTCATCTAGCTTCACACAGAAGGTAAAAGAAAAATATTTGTTCCGCCATTTGAATCCGTAGTTCTCTTGAGTTATACCCATTAACCTTCTTATCATTTTATTAACAATGTAACAGAAAAGTTGTGCTTCGGGCTCAGATATCAGATTTATAATACAGTTATCTAACCCTGGATTTATTTCTATTCCTCTTTTACACCCACAGTGACGTGAAAACTTGCTTGGAAAATAAGGCTATTGTCTTCAATTATGATGATGCTGGTTATTGTCCTACAAATGAGTTGTTGGATGAAGTGGCAGTACTAAAGGAAAGGAACAAATATATGGGAACTCAGCTGAAAGAAATGGAAGAGAGATATTCTGATATTAGTCTTAAGTTCGCAGAGGTGGAGGGAGAAAGACAACAGCTTGTTATGGCCCTACGGAATATGAGGAATGGTAAGAACTAGAATTCTTTACATGCGTTATTACTCATTCATGAATTACGAGTTACAAAATAGACAGGTCACCATGGTCGTATTGGTCAAATTCAAATCAAGCTTAACCCGTGTTTCACTTCAGTATAATCACCATTTAAACCTCCTCCAATTTAAATTTGCTGGCCTGCCAGCTTAGTTCAATATTTCTGGTCGATTGATTCATTGAATTGACAAAGGTAGCTATGGGTTGGGGCATCAGATAGCCTATCTAGAAAATGGATTATCATTGTGTCATCATTTATTTGAACAATTTTGGGTTACATGTATTGCAAACATTATAGCCGATAAACAAGGCTATGATTCTCAGACGAAACATTTAATGAAAATGTTAAAGATCAAGAGCAAAACGGCTACTGAATCTTAGAATACCTATCATCTAGATGTTCGCTACTTTTTGGAGTTCCGATTTTAATATTTTTTCAATGATTAAAAAGGCAAGTGCGTTGTTTGTTCATACAAAAACACTACAGAGTTTTTTTAGTTTTGGCAAAAATATAAAAGGAAGCACTAACAATATGAAATGCAATTTTTATTTTTTTAGATAGGAGTAAGACCATATGAAACTAAATGAAACCATAACGTTAGAACTAAAATTTCCTAATCGGGTTCTTAGATCGTACATCAATCATCATACGATATCTCCATTCGCTCCAAACATAGATTATCCGGTACGGTTTCTAACTCCCTATTCTTATCCCGAACTCCATTTTCATCACGGGAAACCATTGGCTTCAACTTTCATCAATGTTAGAAGTCACTCATTTCCATAGTCCACCGAGTCATTGTAGAATAGTAGGGAAGTATAGATGACATATGCCATATTAAGAAAGATCAGAATCAGAAGTTTGTCAGTATGAGGAGATTAACCTGAGTAATGAAACCTGTGTTGTTTGAGAATTACTTCGCAATCATGGTTTTAAAGTAAAATACCTTTCGAATGGTTAAGGCCACCGTGATATATAATCTATATGATAATCATTGTGTCTGGAATGAGTTTATCTTTTTATCACTCCAGACCAGCCTTGTTTGACCTCCACTTCCGTTCCTCCCAAAAGTCAGTGTCTGCCAACGACCGAAGGTCCGTGAATAATAATAGGATAGAAGATAAGTTGTATTCATGTCAATCAAATCTAGGAGGGACACACGAAGCTGAATGGGTTTGCCATTCCAAGTATCAATTAATTATTATAAAAAAATTAATTTCTTATTCTTAAAACAGGATGAGACGTAACTCATGCAATATTTTCATGAGTAAAAATCTCACTTTTATTGCAGACTCGGATTCTCTACTTCAAAACAAGACACTTCAAGTAGTATAGTATGTTCAGTGATGTATGATCCTTGACCTAAAAAATTGATGTATAACACTAAGAGTGAAGAAAAAATAAGTATAAATCTACCTACAGTGAATAACTGAAAATGAACGGAGACTATCTCTTCTCAAGACTACCCACCAATATAAATTTACGCATTTTATGCAATCAATGGCACATTGAAAACAAGATAGAATGAATAATAAATTATATCCCATTTCTATCCCTCTTCTTTTTGTCGTATTTTCACTTTAATGAACATGAACGTAGAATATATGCGTACCTTTGTTGATCGCTTATCTTTTGGAGTCCATGAGGATGAGGAAGTAGAATATCTTCCTTTCTTGGTAGAGTTTGAAGAGAGTCCTAATTGCTTCTGTCTTTTCTGTTCCGGAACATTTCCAGATATTCTGCCAGGTTGGTACTTAAACAAATCAATTACAGAAGGACTTCTTCTCTTAAAAGCTTTGGACATGTTCCCAGGATACCCAAAATAAGGGCCAGAACTCTCAGATGATAATGATTTTTGACGCAATTTGCTCTTTTCTTTTACTTTATTGATAAATTCAGTTGTCCAGGGTGAATTTTTTAATAGAAAAGAGGACCGGCGTGCAAATGAGAGTGGAGTTTCACTCAAATGCGACAATTCTTCCTTGAATGGTGATTCTTCTAAATTTCTCACTGATGCCTGAGTTAAACCAATATTTCCATGGGACTTAAAATCAAGAGGAAATACATTTTCTCCAAAATCTGGTTCGCGGAATTCGTCTACTTCTCCTGTATCTTTTAAAGATCTCCATATTTTCGATGAGTTTGTTTCTGGGTGACAACAATTATCAAATGATAATGTCCGTGCAATTTTATTCTTTCTCATAGGATCTTTCTCTGTTTCTGTTATCAAATTTGTGAAGTACATGGAATCAGGAATGTCAAAGCTTTTATCAAATAAGGGGTTATCTGTCAAGTCCACCACCTCGCCTCTAACGTCTTCATGCAGCTTCTCAGAATTACTAAGGCTATGCCAATTCAAACTTTTTCCCATCAAATCAGTATCCAGTATTTCATTTTGAGCCAACTCTTTATTTTTCAAAGATAAACCGGGTTGTCTCAGTTGCTCTAATTTTGGGGGAGCTTTGCAGTTCCCTGGTGAATAGGAGACTCCAGAATGGTTTCGCATTGTAGCCGCGCTGGTGCTCTGCTTTTGACCAAAAAACTCACTCATGGATAAACTTGTCTTTGCAAACTCACTGGATTTCCCAGTATTTTTTGAAATACCAAAATCGAAAGGTTTTGGCAAGGTCGAGGAATCAGGGACAGCCTCAACTACTGGATTTATTGTCTCGAATTGCGTCAACTCATCAAAACACAGTTCATCCATCTGATGACTACTTACAGAATGTTTTCGTTTTCTTTCATTTTGAACTTGATATAAACAACACCTATCTGAGTCCAGACCAGAAGATACCGAAGAGGAGCAATCTGTCATTATGGATTTTGAATCCTCCCGTTCCCCATATCTGCAGAAAACACTGAAAAGAGAGATACTTTCTTCTGGAACGTGATACTTTTCTAAAACATGCATCCTTTGCTCATGTGACCACGCAAGAAACTCATTAAGCATGACCCCTGAAGATAGTATAGAGTGTGCCGTTAAAGGATTTATTCCAGGAAATTCCGTAAGAAAAGACTCGGCAAGAGTTACCGAGTCAGGCATTTCTGGATACAGACCCCTTGTCGTATTCGTAGCAGTCTTAATGCAGCTTACAATAACCTCATTTGTCAATTCAGGTGAGTAAGAGAAGAATATCTGCAAATCAATTCCCAGGCTTGTTGCTGCAGCATAAAGTCCATCAGAGGATTCCATTACAGTTGAAAGGAAGTTAAATTCTCCTTCAAAGACCTGGAAAGAGAATATACCATATTCAAACAAGCTCAATGCATAAGTGATCAAGCTCAACTAACACTCACCATCACAACAACTCTCATATCTTAATTAATCGTATTTACGTTCATGATGACGCTTTTACTAGTACTTCATATCTCAATGTAATCCTATTGAAACCTAATTTTATCTGCTACCTTGTACAAGAGCTTATTATATCTTACAAGCATGTAACACAAAATGACGATGACTATGATTAAATTCCTTAATTTCTCTTTCCGCTCCGCAGGGGTTTATTTGAGAATGTGTTTACTCCGCCAGACATTAATCTTCCAAAGGGCCCAGACGAAATTTAAAAAATGTAAAAGCCAAAGCCATGTTCCAAGTTCCGAGATTGACATACTTTCCCTCAAAAGGCTGTTCAAATAACTCCTAACAAAACTTCTAGAGCACTACTTGACATAGCAATATTTTACAGAGGCAGTTGAAATAAATAATAAGTATCACACAAGTGTAATCGATAAAAAAATTTGAAATTACCAGAAAGCAGCCATGGAAGTAAAAACTAAGCAATGTTAGGACATCTGTGGCAATATTCTCAACACATAAAGGCAAGCTTGAGGATGCTTCAGTTGTTGGAGTTGCTTTCTTCCCAAGGTTTTCACTATCATACCATGCCAAGCAAATAGCAGAACTTAATATTATATCAGCGGGCAAATTTAAATCACGTTCAACGACTTGAATTCCTTCTTTCTCCATTGCCAGAATCACTTGGTAAGAGCTTCTTCTAGACATTATCATTTCCTTATCTACATTTTGAGTATTTACGATGATAACTGTTCCAGGGAGAGCCTCCATGTTCTTATGACCTTGTTCAGTTTTCAAAGCAGGAATTAGTGGCACAATATTATCTGCTTCAGGTGCAACACTTGAACATATTTTGTCATATCTTTGCTCCACAGGACAAAAATTCAGTAGTCTCTCCACGTTCTGATTCATCATACTTTCCTTATGATTGAAAATAGGACGAGTCTCACTTTCCTAGCAGACAATAGTTGCGAGTTGCATTAGCGAGCTCTTTATATGATTACATAATAACTGGTATACAATAAAAGAACAACTAAGAGTAACAATCAATTGATGCAGGTAATTCAGTATATATCGTGAAGTAGCCAAGAATATTGGTGTCGGGTACTGAACAGGGATATGTGAAACAAATTAAAATATCAGGGCATTTCAACATCAGTAGTCACAACTTCATTCACTATAATCACAAATTTGAAGTTACAGTCATCTTTCATTAAAAAAAAATTGTTTTCCATTTCTATGTCTGTTCAAATATAGTATCCCCCACTCAAGCCTTCTTCTTTTCACTTTATTTTACACTGGCACACATGCAGAGATACATAAGAATGAACATGCAGAATAAGCAAGAACGCGTTTTCCATTTCTAAGTCTGTTCAAATATAGTATAGCCACTCAAGCCTTCTTCTATTCACTCTATTTTACACTGGCACACATGCAGAGATACATAAGCAAGAATTTGTAACATGCATTATACTGATACTGGCCTGAGCCTGAAATTTTGCATAAGTAATACATCAAATTATTTGATTAAATTTCGAATTCCTGTTAATTAGTTCCCAAAGTTACTAATTCCTTCAAACTACCGACAACAATCATTTTAGAATCTAGTCTCTGATATGACCTAAACAATGGTCATTTCAGTTGAAATTTCAGAAATAAGCACCAACATAGCTGACGGTTAGTAATTTCAGGAACTAAAATGGTATTCTTTGAATTTAAAGATTAAATTGGATAATACTGCTAATCTTAGAATTTCAGGTTGATTATTTCTTTTTCTTTTTTATCCCTTTGCTCTTGAGGTCTTCTAAAGTATGTTGGATAAACTCACAAGCATGCTACTCTAATATCTTGTTAGGAACTGCAAAACCCTACTTTATGGAGAATCCTGGCCTATGTGAGGCCAATGAAAGAGCTACATTTTGAAAACACATGTAGTTGTGTTTGAGCATTTTCTTAATGTAGTAATAAAGAAAACAAAATATCAAAAACATATTAATATGTTGTGTTATTCTTATTGAGTGAGAATGTTGGTTCTTGCTTTTCTGTAACACCTCCAAACATTTTTTCCTCATAAATGTAGTAGCTCTTTTAGAGAGAAAACACTTCCCGATGTGGTTTCGATTGGCATAGAAGATTTGAAATATAATTTCTGAAATTTATCCTTAATTTACATAGCATATAACCCTACTCATTTATGCTTGTACTTATTTATATCACAATACATGAGATACTTTACATTACACTGTAACGGTATAGATATGTGCAAACAAAATTATATGGAATCAGGAACTTAGAGAAATAATTTCTGAGTTTATTTGCAACGATGTACAGTATCTACAACATAGATTATACGCACATTATCATAATCAGGCTTACCAATAACATTTCAGTGTTTGGGTGCAATTCAACACCTTCGCAGAGTGCTTTGAGAGCGGCATGACCATCAAATTCAACCGTCAAAAAGTGAAGATGAGGCAATCCAACCAAGTTTTTGGAAATGTCAGATATCCTAGATGAGGCGTATGAACCTCCATATTCCAAGATAATGTCAAATTTGTTGAGTAGAAGCAACGAAGAAACTTGCCTTCAATCAAATAAAACATTTATCTTAGAATCATAGCAGAAAAAGTATGGCCTAAAAAATGGCAGCAAATGGTCTTTGTTGATGATCACATATACTATTTGATAAACAAAACTGAGGAAATTGAACGGAAAGCAGTTTCCTTAAAAAAATGTAAGCATTGCCCCCTTGTTTGCTCACCATTTTGGATTTTTGCTGCTCCATATCCATATACCAAAAGGAAATAATACGTTTAGAATAGGAAATTTGAAAACATGCTAAACGTATAAGAAAAATAAAGAATAACTCTATGCATGCAACATAAATAAAATAGCCTGAAACAAAAAGTTTACCCGTGTGAAATCAACAAGCAGTCAGAAATCATGAGTTCTTTCATTTTAGTATCTGTGCCCTCAGGTCCTGTATTGGCATATGGATGATTTCTTGTAGAACCATTTTGTTCACTGAATGATAACCCCAGGGAAATGAGAAGATTTTTCAATGAAGACCAGAATACTTCTTCAGCCACAATCAAAGTTTTCAAACTATCCCGTTTCATGTATGACTGGAAAATTTCCTTCACAATTGTTAACGATGGGTGTGCCAAAGTAACATTGTTGTCCACCTTCCTCTTTTCATCTTCAATCAAAGATTTGAGGATGCCTAACCTTAATTTCAAATAGTCTAAGTTTTGACATAATTTGTCTAAATACAAGAATGCTGGATGGAGACCATAGAAGCACAAGTACCAAGCAGCCTGTTTGATAGCACATAATACAATAAATGCCATATTGTTTCCATTTGCATGGTATTCCATCAGCTTCTGTCTTTGAAGACTGAGCAATTTAAAATAATCTACATTTGATTTATGTGTTTTTGTCATTTCTGTATCTCTGTGCAAAATGGCTAAATAGCTTTCTTCAAAATATCCAGCCAGTGTCACAATATTATCGGACAACTTAACTCTATGCAGAACAGTATGGGACCCTAGTGACTGTGTATCAACCTTCAATTCAGTGGATGAAACTTTTGGAATACTAACATTAGCATTAGTGGACTCTACTGCATAATTATAATTCCCTTCACCAGTAAATTTCTGAGGGTTCAAGAAATAATCAAGATTGCTGATTTCTGACATAGATTTAAATAACAATGAAGCCCTCTCAGCCATTTTTTCAGGTAATTGTTCTCCACTACCTTGTTTAAAAGACACATGTTCTAATATTTTTCCCGAAGCAAATTGTACAGGATGATTGTAAATGAGAGGCATGCAATCAGAAAGCAACTTCTGCAACTCTTCATCTTGTTTAATTTCACATTCACCTATGGTATCATCACAGAAAACTAGACCAAATACCAATTTTCCATAATCATAAGGTTTACCTACAAAATCTTCGTTGTTCAGAACAATCTTGGCCAATATGTCCTGATACCAGTTTGAAATCTTGCGATTGCACCTATCTTCTTCAAGTAGATCCCAGTTTAAGTAAATTCCATCAGATGCAGAGAGCGGTCGGGTCTTCAAGCTGGAAATTTGTTCTCCAATAATGTCATGTAGATTTATCATCCTTTGTTGATCAGAGATAACAGGTACAGGCAGTGATTTAAACGTGTTATCTGTTAGCGCTATCTCATTGCTAACTATCAATTCATCAAAAGTCTTGAAATTAAACTCTTTCTTAAACATACAGTCCTTTGTTATTAGATCATCCGAAGCTTTCGTTTTGTAGAAAGCTTCAAAGGTTTGCATTAAGTCTTCATCAAGGAACTCAAACTCCTGGAAGGTAACAAGATTATCTAACAAGTCACTATTAGTATGTGATATCCTCTGGAGGCCAGTACTCCCATTAACATGTTCAGTTTCCAGTATATTCATAAAATCGCTTTCGGGAAACATATCTAATAACTCAAGGCTCTTCTTTGATTCACATTCATCTGAGAAAAATTCCATCATGCTATGCTTCATAGAACCCAGAAGTTCCTTGCCCTCTGCTATGGATTGACACTGCTCATCAAAATTTTGAGATCTGATATTTTCAAAATACGAGTCAACTACTCCTACCAAAGATATGCCAGTGGGAATTACCAAACTTCCCTCGTCCACTTCCAAAATAAGAAATATGTTTTGGTCAGAGCGAGGCAGTTGAGGAACAGAAATATGATCTTCTAGAGAATATGCATTTTCACCCATCAGGTACTCCGAGATCACATCTTCAACCAAAGATACTGATTCCAGAGCCTCGTAAGGGTACTGCCTTGATGGTTCAGGCTTCTTGAGCATTTCCTGCAAGGAAAACAGAAGAGCTTGTTTTATATGACGCTTGGAGACAAATACATCAGTGGAATTTAGAAAAAGACATTGAAATATTTCCTTGTAATCCTAGACCTAGGTAAGATCAAATCCATTCTTATGCTTGAACATTCCATGCCGAATGATACAAAAAGTTATCAACATACCAAGGATAAAATTAAAACAGACTCTATTTAGCTCCTCCACTAATCTAATGAATTAACTACAAGAATTAAATGAATAAGTAAGAAACCTGCGTGTATAAACTATACATAGTAAAAGCATTAAAATATCTTATACTTTGAAACCACATAATCAAGGCTCACAACAAGGGAGTAATGTTATAATTCCAATATGACTGACGGACTCAATTGCCATAACTCTACGTAGTTCATATTCATACACAAACTTATAGCAACAATGCAATGTACAATAAAAACCAAATGATTACATGATTGTTGACAAATTACACCATTTTACCAGGCTATTTTCAACCTCTGGAGTTTGAGACAGCATTTGCATCCTCTCCGATTCAGTGACACATACATTTTCCTTTAAAATACGATGAGACAAAAATGAAATAGAGAAACGAAAGTAAAAGTTGAGTTAAACTGCTCAAAACAGAAAAATTCATCTTATATTACACATATAACCACAAAATTAGAAAGAAACACCTCACCAGGAACACGTCAAGCTCAGGTGTCTCAAATTGGATCGTCTCATAAACAAAATCGTTCTTATCACCGAGCACAATAGTTTTACTCTCCTGCCAATAATATCGCTAAATATAACTAAATAAACAAAAATTGCCGCAAACAAGGCTTATTAATTAATTAAATATACATTCGAAAATTTAATTTCAGTTTCGGCGCCACGATCTTCGAAGATAACCTCCGCCTCTTGCTGCAACGCAGTCAAAACATTCAAAAAAACATGCGCACGGTCAGAAATGGTAAGATTCATATGTAAGTAAGCAATGCACATGGAATCACAATTTTACGAGCAGAAACAAACGCATGCTAAAAATTCACTAAGCGATTTCGATTCTAGAAGCTGACCGCGGGATCCAAAGCTGTGAGATCTCGAGAGTGGATGCGGATTCGGTGTGGGAGGACAGCGGCGAGGAAGGCAGTTAGCGCAGCTTGTACGGGGAAGGGTTCGAGGTGGAGGGAGAGATTGAGGGGAGGATCAAAGCGGAGATGGTGGTGGACGGCGGAGGGTGGTGTCGGAGGGAGACGAGGGACAGGAAGGTAGAGGAAGGGAATGGTTTGTTGTGGAGGAAGAGCGAAGTAGTCGTTGTTGAGAAAGCGAGTTCGCATCTTCTGAATAAGGTGCTAACGGACTGAGAAATTGAATTGAATTTTGGCGCTAAGTTTGTTATTATAAATTATAGCACATGATATTTGGACTTCGGAGCGGAACAAGAACCGAATCATGAACGGTTGCCTCCGATGACCCGAATTTTGGATCCGATGCCGTTGAGATAAGCCTAGACATTTTTGTGATTATTATTTTTTTTCTCGATTTCTCTTGTTGATATTGCTTTTGTGAGCTAGGGAGGATATTTTTTGACCATATTAAATGTAAAAATTTAATTTTCAATACTTTTTATATTAATAAGAAAAATAGTAAGTCAACTTTATCGTATGTTTCGTAGGAAGATAAAGAAAGAAAATAATTAGCCAAAAGTAAATTTTTTTAACTTAAAAAAAATGGAAAATAAATAATATAAAATAGACTTTTTAATTTGTTTTTAGTAATTTATTTATTGTTATTTTATGTGCTTATTATTATTTCTAATCTATAACAATAATAAAGTATTATTTTAAATGATGTATACCTTTCATCTTCAAATAAAATAATTTATTTATAGTTATTATTATTATTTTCTATGAGACTAATGTAATTGTTAACGGAAAATAAATTAAGTAATTTATTAAAGAAATTTAGAGATATTAATACTCAATATATTTGAACATGTAGGTGACAAGTGTAATAAGACATTTATATTTTAATTTTTAGCGCGCCTTCCTAACTGTGTGGGCCTTCACTATATTTAATAGGTGAAATCGTTGGATCGACTCGGATTTTATGAACTATTTATCTAAAATATATGAAAACAAATATCTTTGTAAAAGACTTAAATATCCTAATTTAATTCGTTAACACCGGTCTATTTTACAGATTTTTTTGTAACTTTATCTTCTTTTAAATAGAACGTGTGACCTGAACTGAAACATTGAATATTTACTGATATAACCCTATTCTCCAACTTCAGTTTCGTTTGAATTTCTAGAAATAAAAATAATTTGCTCTTTTCCGCCTATTTGAGTGTTGGATGGAGAGAATATTATGCATGTTGGATGCATTAATGGTCAGTTGGCTATAGATGATTTTTTAATTTTAAGGGTAGGTGGTTCCGTCCTCTGCATATGAATCTTACTTCTTCTTCTTTCCTGCAATTTCATTAGTATGACATTCTTCCCTCTCTCATATCTCAGTCCCGTTGCAACTCATTCCAAAAATTAGTCTTTTATCTCACAACCCATTCTCTTAATTTTTCGTCTCTGTCAAAAACTCTTCAAACCCTCCCTTCTCCATTCCTCACCCTAAATCATAAATGAGGGTTTCATTCGTCGAAGTTGACATGATTTTGGATTACAACACCTTCATTATTCTGTACCTCAAGCTTTTTCTATGACTCTCCAACCACGATAGGTACTTCTCCTTTTCCTTTTCTATTGATTACCTTCTTCCTTTGTTCTCTAATTTCCCTTCATTTTGTTTATGTGTTGAAAGCGCTAACTGGGTACTCCAAATTTGTTCATACAATTAGTTTTACAAATTATTATTATGGATTGAACAAAATGTAACATTTTTTTATTTTTTAATTTTTTTTTGTATAGTTTACTTATTTATGCTTTAATCCATTCTTTTAGGGTGTTTTCAAAGTTATGCTTTTACATATTTTTTATTCTTCTGAGTTTTTATGGTGCAGGACTGAATATAGAAGCTTTATTCGTCGAGGTTGAAATGGTTTTGGATTACAACACCTTCATTACTCCGTTCGTCAAGCTTTTTCTATGACTCTCCAACCATAGTAGGTTCTTCTCCTTTTCCTTTTCTATTGATTACCTTTTTTCTTTATTCTCTAATTTCCCTTTATTTTGTGTTTGTGTTGAAAGCGCTAACTAGTACTCCAAATTTGTTTTACAGATTATTATTGTGGATTGAACAAAAGGTAACGTGTTCTCTAATTTCTCTTTAATACGTTGTTTTTTTAATTTTTAGGGTTTTTTCAAAGTTATGCTTTTACATATCCTCAAGGTTTTTCTATGACTCTCCAATCACGATAGGTTCTTCTCCTTTTCCTTTTTTATTGATTACCTTTTTCCTTTGTTCTCTAATCTTCCTTCATTTTGTGGTTATGTGTTGAAAGCACTAACTGGGTACTCCAAATTTGTTCATACAATTAGTTTTACAGATTATTATTGTGGATTGAACAAAAGGTAATATTTTTTTTTTAATTTTTTTCTGTATAGTTTACTTATTTATGCTTTAATCTGTTGTTTTTTTAATTTTTAGGGTTTTTTCAAAGTTATGCTTTTACATTTTTTTTATTCTTTTTATGAGTTTTTTTATTCTTTTTATGAGTTTGTTTTTTATGGTGCAGGACTGAATGCGGAACATTTATTCGTCGAGGTTGACATAGTTTTGGATTACAACACCTTCATTATTTCGTTCCTCAAGCTTGTTCTATGACTTTCCAACCCTCTCCAACCACAGTAGGTTCTTCTCCTTTTCCTTTTCTATTGATTACCTTTTTCCTTTATTATCTAATTTTCCTTCATTTTGTGTTTATGTGTTGAAAGCGCTAACTGGATACTCCAAATTTGTTCATACAATTAGTTTTACAAATTATTATTGTGGATTCAACAAAAGGTAACGTTTTTTTAATTTTTTGTCTGTATAGTTTACTTATTTATGCTTTAATACGTTGTTTATTAATTTTTAGGGTTTTTTCAAAGTTATTCTTTTACATATTTTTTATTCTTCTGATGTTTATTAATTTTTAGGGTTTTTTCAAAGTTATTCTTTTACATATTTTTTATTCTTCTGATGAGTTTTTATGGTGTAGGACTGAATGTAGAATCTTTTGATATTGGTATTAATGGTTGCTGACCCTGATTAAATGAACAGTACTATTTTTTAATCTTTTATATATTATATTTATTTTTGTGGTTTAATTTGTTAATTTGTTCTTTCATAATATTGACACTATTGAAACTAGAATTGAAAGTAATTTGAATTCTAATTTTGTCATCCAGGTTCGCAATCATCCCTTTATACCAACATTTCAGGTTTTATCATGTTGTGAGTCCCAATTTTGTTTTTTTGTAGAATCCAAAATTGTTGGGGTAAGCAAGTATGTAGCATAAATATAAATATGTTTGAGAATTTAAAGATATGAAGAAGTGCATTGTAATTTTTTTTCAAACTTTATATGATGGGAACGAAATATTTTTTTATTGCTTTAATATATAATTAGTTTATTATTTCGCAGATCAGTAAGGCCATAATTAGCACTGCCAGGAAGGAAGGGATTGGTGAGAAACTTGCCAAAGTTTATATATGATGAGGAAAAAGGTTTTAGAGGTGAGTATAAGACATTTTTCTTTTAAATTTAAAGACAAGTGTTTAATCTGCTTATTTTCACGATTTTAAGGCTCGTATATGAACAATTTTGTGTATTGCTTTTTATTTTCATGGTTTTCAGAAGTTAGTACATTATTGGACATTACAACTATTTTGTGACTTTATTTTTGTCTTGGGTTTATTGTCTTCTGATGGTTTGAACTTAACTACCCAAGCCACTTAACAATATTTATGAATTCAAATTAAAAGCATGGCTGTATGAAGTAATATGAGAACAACTGACAAAAAATGTGTAATTTGTGCTCTTAAAGTAATTTATGTGGATATTTCAGTTTGGTATCTACTATGTTAATGATGAGATGTTGCAAAAGCTTTGTCAATTGAGTTGTTGAATGTGGTATCTTCTATGGTGGATGCACATGGAAGTGATTGTCCATTGCAAGAACAGCTGAATGCAGATGGGTAGGCTATGCTATTTATGGACATCTAATGCCTTGAAAATATTGCTAAGAATATTTGTTTCTTTTCTTTCATGTGAAAAATTTAGTCAAAATGATTTCCATTTAAATCAACTTGTGCATTTATTATGATATAAATGATGAAGTTGTTCTTTTTATTTCTTATGTCAGTGGATCCCTGAACCAAGGCATTACGCCCATGCCCCTGGTGTTCCAATAATTCTCATCGGAACCAAGTTAGGTAAGCATTTAACCCCACCCTTCATTGAATGGATTGGCATAGCTGTTACGGAAGCGGTTGTATTGTTTTTTTAGTGAATTTAAAAAAAAAACTTTATTCTTGCCCAATAAATATGATCTCAATCAATCATAGAAATGAATTTAACTAAATATATAAACTAGGTAAATGACTAAGTGTAGCTATTTGTTGATATTTAAATTAGGAGTTTAACTTGGACTATAATTTCTTATACTAAATAGATCAAGGTGGTTGTATGAGGTCTGATATATCAAATCAGTGTTTGGATGTTAAAAGAAAGAGGCTGCAACATGCACACAAAGAATAAGTCTAACTTTTCAAAAATGAATAATGAGTTGGGTTATGTGCATGTTTCTTTTAGTAGTTGTTGTTCATTCAGTTCATTGTAATTTAGAATGTTCCTAAGTTACTTAATCAATTGTTATTCTGATAAAATACCTGTTAGTAGTGATATAGCTATCAGATAATTATAATAGTTTTCATATTTGATTTTCTTTGTCTTTTTTAATGACTAATGATGTGATTTAGTATAGAAATTTTGATTGTCGAAGATGCACAATATTGTTTTGTTGTTTTAGAAGAGTGAAGGGTTAGTTCTTCGTTTTTATCATTCAATTCATAAAGACAATGGAGACATTGGTGGGTCCCAATCCCAAGTCAAAAGATTGAAAGATAATTCTTCTAATTCCTGATACAGAGTATTAATCCCTAATCCGCTTCATAATAATTCTAATTCCATCAAATAATATGAATACTTTACATAGACATCACCGTTGGGTTTTACTGTACATGCATAAAAAAACTATGAATATAAATTTTTACCATAATACACCGAAATCATCATAATTATCCATTCATGTTAGATTCTGCCTTTGATAAAATATCAAGGAAAGTATAGCAAAGTTGTGTTCATTGTGACCTTTCTTGAGTTACTATGATGAGGATTGCCTGATTATTATTATAAAGAATTGGGTTATATTAAAATAATCATAGAATGACCTTATATATTACGAACTAATTATTGGAATTTGATGAAGTAATTATGTTTGCTAATTAAAATATTTGCAGGCTAGCTCAACAACTATAGGTGTTATTCCCATGTTCTTAGAGAATGTTTGTGATTTTGAAATTGATTTTGTGGATTTGATCATCTTATCTATGGATATGTTTGTGTTTGCTTCTTAGTCTTACTTCATTTTCTTCTGTCATCATATATATTCAAGTATGTTCCAGAATTCGATAATGAAATTGCAATATGTCCTATAGGTTGTACTACTTTTTCTACTCTCTTTTTTTTTTTGCCTTTGATAGATAGTCTACTGAAGTTTTAAGGATGAGCAAAAAATGTGTTTGGGCCAATGTATCCTATAATGCTACCAATGATATGAATTTGGATCCCTGTAATGCTACCAATGTATCCCTTGAGTTTTTAAACTTTATACAAATTTGGGATGTTGGAATAATCAAATTTTAAGACGGAAAATATTGAGCATGCTAACTAGAACAGTTGTGTGCATGTAGATGGTTCTTAATTGTGAAGTACAATTTTGCCTATGAAATGCTTTAAAGTTTGTAGATTTCTAACCTTAAGTTTAATTTTAGCGTGTGGTATGAAATGTCTGGTGTAAAATCATGTCATAAGTTTTTTATTGAATTTTTTTGTTGTCAAGTAGCAACGCAATAGACATTATTTTGTTTCCTTTCACACATGTATACATTTGATGTTAATAGTTTCCTTGGTATTATTTAGAGACAATTATCTGAGCTTTGAAATTTTTTTATACGGACTAAAATTTCTCTGAAATGAGTAAAAGATTATTAATGTCTTTTTAACTATTTCATTTTATATTTTATTTGTTGAACATTGCAGAGTTATGGAGTTGAATTTATCTTAAAGAGGGCAATTTTATTTTCCGATAAAAGCAATGGTTGCAAAATCATGGTTTGGTATAAGAAGTTTGATGTCAAAGTAGTTAATTTATGGTACCAGTTCCTAACTTTTTAGTGAAATCGCATCACAAATTAAAACCAACACCATTTTCAGATTTAACAGTTGTTTTAAGAGAAGTGGTTCCTTATGATTAACCACTAAGTCTGCTTCAAAAATTTACAGATGAAAAATTGGCAAACTCATTTGATTAATTTGTTAAGATCCATTTCAAAAATTCTTGCAAGATCATGGAATGAAGCTTAAATTAATTTGTTAATCCCATACTTCTTTGAAATATTTAAACAGGTCCAACTACACTTTAAATATAGGTTCTTGAACTTATAAATAGATACGAGTAATATTAGATATGTGCTTGATAGAGGTTAGGGTATTATGGAGTACCTAAGCCTCATATTGAATAATATTAGATACTTAGTTGACTACACAAATAGCTTGATCTTTTAACTGCTAACTTTTAGGAGAGAATTTCTTGAACACATAAAAGCTTATCAATTAATGTAACTATACAACAAAATTGTATAACTTTGTGGATATTTTAAGAATTAACCTTAAAATTGTTTTTAATAAAACATGTGTATATTAACTTTAATATTTGTGATAACATTGTACAGTAAGAACAAAGGAAAGTTTGATGTTCATACTGCCGAAACTTCGGTTGATGTAGTGGTGGAGTAAAATTTTAATGTGTGATGGTATTTGTAGTCCTAAGTGATCGATATGCATCTTTTATTTTATTTAATGACCTTTTAACTTTTAATGAAAAATAAAGTAAAAAATTTATAGAAAAGAAAATGTTCCTACTCCTAACAGCATCAAGTACAAGGAAATCTAAAATCAAATCTTATATATATATATATATATATATATATATATATATATATATATATATATTTCTTACAAGATATTAATAGTATAATGTATTTTATGCAATTATCGACATAATTGACAAATATTTAGTATTTTTAAAATTTGTTTTTAATGCAAAATAGAATTTTAGTTTAGCCAAATCAATTGATTTTACTGTTGTGACGGGTACACATAGTCATTGCGAGGTTATTTTTTAATTAATATAATACATGCAGGTATTACATGCTATCATCAAAATAATAAATTCATATTTTTAATTTTATTATTAGTATTAAAATAGTAATAATAAAAAATTATTACTACTGCTCTTGCCAATTGTATTGTTTATAAATCTATTACTTTAACATAAAAATTCAATATTAAAATAATTATTAATTTTACTTAATTTGTTATAAAAAAATATCAATAATTATTTATTTGATTCAAGTCAACTCTTTATTTAAATATTATATTTATAATTATAAAATCATATAAGTAAATAACTTATTTAATTTAATAATAATTGTATTAAGTTTTTAATACAAATTAAAAAATAAAAAATAAAAACAAGTGCATAGGATCACATTATACAATATATGTACATTTTACTCTAATAATGATCGTGTATTTGCATTTCATTTTAATATAATATACATGTGTTTAATTTATATTTGTTTCTATTTAAAAAATTTAACCTCCATTCATGTTGTATTTATTTTGTACGAGACCCTATTATACAATATATCTACATCTTCCTCTAATAATGACCTGTCCATACACATTTTAATATAATACACATTATGTTTTTATTTAAAAATTTTAACATCAATTTTATTTATATTTATTTTGTACGAGACCAGATTACACGATATACATACATATTACTTAAATAATGATCCATACATACACATTTCATTTTAATATAATATATACATGCGTTATATCTACATGTGTTTTGATTTAAAATTTTAACATCAATTACATTTTGTATTTATTTAAAAATAACAAATTATTTTATATTTTAATTTTAATTTGAAGTTTATTTTTTAATATATAATACCTTCAAACATATTTAAACACTAATTCTAAATCCATATCCACTACTTTTTAATAATTTTTTACTGTGATATATATTATTTTATTTAAATGGACTTTAGTAATTTTTATTAATGTGTTACTTTGGTAGTTGTTTTTTTATGTTTAATTACTTTTTAATAATTTTTATTACATTTTATAGTGGTAGTTTTGTATTTAATTTTAAATATTTTAATATTTAATTATCGATTCAAATGTTATTTTTTAATCTTAACATTTTTTATCTAAAATAATAATAATATCTTTGATTTTATATATAAATATATTTCAAAAGTTTTATATGTGTTTGTTGATATCTATATATGTTTATGTTTATAAATATTAACATCAATCTCATATTGTTTTTATTTTTTACGGGACCATATTTCGATTACGTACATATTTAATAAATAATCATATATTATTTGAATTAATATTAGTAGTATTAGTAACATTATTATTATTGAGATTATTATTATTGATAGCAATAATGTTAGTACTATTATTATTATTAACCTTAACATTGACATTAACATTAAATTATTTTATTATTATTATTATTATTATTAGGATTAACATTGATATTAACATTATTATTATTATTATTATTATTATTATTATTATTATTATTATTATTAGTTTAAGTCGTCACTCTGAATTGAGATGAGTTAAACTTTTAACTTTAACTTTGTATTTGGCAGTTACTTTCGTAACGGTCAATTTTATGATGTAGTTATACTGTACGGGACCATATTACACAATATGTATACATTCTACTTTAACAACAATGCATACACATTTAATTTTAATATAATATACATGTATTTATTTCTACATGTGTTTTTATTTAAAAATTTTAACAAATGTCATCTTGTATTGTACGGGACCATATTACACAATCTACCTACATTTTATTTTAACAACGATTTTGCATACATATTTTATTTTAATATAATATATAACTCAAAACTATAATCGTAAATTATAACCATGTAACAATATTGTTTTATATTAATTATATAATATTAAAATATAATTATATAAACAAATAATTTATTTAAATATAACAATAATTATTAAAAAAAAATAATCCAAATAAGAAAAACAACAAAAAAAAAACCCGTGGTACTAGTTTTTCAATAAAACTAATTTCAATTAAAACTTAAAAAAGTACTTTTTCAAAGATTAAATTTTTAAAGTAAAATATTAATTATTTTAAATTGGAAAAAGTTGCTTAGTTACTATTTTATTAAAAAAAATATATTTTATTTATTAATGCAACATATATTACTACTAATATTTACATTAACAAAATTTCAAAATAAACTTGTCTCTTCATAGATAATCAATTATGTTTATATCACTTCAAGATAAAACTTTAAAATCAAAATATAAATATATATATCCTTCTTCTATCTCTTCCAATATATCTACGTAGAGGTTTTCCTTCTCTCCCATTTTGTTCTCGCGTAACACAATCATGTGAAACAACACATAAAATAGGATAAATTATTATTTTAAAAACTTTAATTAAAAAATTACATAGAAGTGTACTTTTTGTATCGGTGCGTATATCTGTATAAATTTATCTTTATCTTTATAATAATAATAATAATAATGTAAATTCTATATTGATTATGTAAGTTAAGTTTATAGAGTAGTTGAACATTTAAATAAAAATGGTTCTCACATTACATAAATAAAAGTAATATTAACAGATAACCACAAGTTTAATCTTTATGCATTTTTCACTTTTGTATTCATTCTTCCTATGCTTCATATCCAAGTAATAGGCCAATACCGTTCGTGTCACCTCAGCGAGTTATCGAAAAGAGAAATGAAACAACTTGAACTTTCATGTACTGTCAAGTGTTCTATGTAAAATAATCATTATATTGACACAACTGTAGTATCATTTATCTACTATCTAAAACGGTTTGTTCCTACTTCAAAACCTCTCGCGGTGTATGAGAACGAGCCACGTGTCTAAAGTTGCTCTACACGTGTCAGGTGACAAAAGGGTGTCGGTTATGTCACACGTGTCTCCAGTTTGGAGATGCCACAGCCATGCAAAGGTGGCAAAACACAGCTTCATGTTCTACTTTATAAAGCTTTGTTATTACAAACCTTTGTCATGAAACATTCCTCACCGAGTACACCAGAAGAAGTTATATTCAAAAATGGATTCAAGAGCAGTTCAAACTCAGGGGCACAAGTACGATCAACATCACCGTAATCCTCAAAATATTGGGTCACAAGGAGGTACAAAGTTCATTTATTTGGAATTTGAAAGTTTGATTTGATTAACCTTTGATATTACTTTCTGTATTGAAGTTTCTTCGGTTTTTGCTTCAAATTTTGGGTGTAGTGGCGGCACATGGGGATGAACACAACCATGAGAAGAAGACGGTTCTGAAGAAAGTAAAACAAAAGGCCAAGAAAATTAAGGATAGCATCACAAAGCATGGTCATCATGACCATGAACGTGGCCACGAGTATCACTATGAAGATCAGCATATCCCTGATGATCATGACTTGGATGAAGAAGATGACGAAGATGTAGACCCAGTCCATGGAGCACCGAGTAAGTTCTTTTCTAGCACATTTGAATTAATCATCGTAATGAAAACTCCCTCATTAGGTAGTTTATATACCTTTCGAACAATTTTATTTAGTACCAACAAGTTTTAAGATAAGATCTGAGAATTTAGTATTTTTGAAGAAGATTGAAGCCTTTTAATGAGAACTTGCGTTAGATAATAGTTTACATGATTGTTCTGCAGTTTACGATAGTGCAGCTGTTAGAGGTGCAGAAGCTATTGGAGTTAATTTAGGAGGTATAGCAGTTATGGGAGGAGAACCTCATCAGGATCCAAGAGTAGTGGTTGTTTCTCCAACTACTGGAGTTAATCAAAGCGGAGAGCCTACTATGGCATTTGTTGAGGTACAGAAAGTAGTGCATACTAAGGTCAATTTGGAGGGACAAATTCACTTGGAGGAAGATCCTCATGCTCCACGAAGTGCACCTCAAGCATATTCTCCACCAAATCATCAAACAAAAGTCAAAGATCCAACTGGGGCAGGTAAGTTGAACCAAGATTTAACATGAACTATATTTGTGTGCCATGAGATTAGCATCTTCACATGCCTTGATTTGATTGTAATCTATGTTATGCCATTTTTTTTTATTGTGTCTGATCTGATGGCTATAACAGGTGGAGCAGAAATTGACATTACCCCAGTTGAGAAAACTTTCTCCAGGATGACTATTCTTTATGAGCCAAACCAAGAACAACAAAACCTCTTTCCAACTGTTCCTGAAACTCACCACCCTTCTGCTAGAAGCCACTCCCATATTGCACCAGAGCTGTCTAGTGCAACCAATTACCCATCTACTCAGAGCCATGGCCAATACTTCCCAGAACTTTCTGGTGAAGTTAAAACCGAATACCCCAAAAGCCATGGACATTTTACACCAGAGTTGTCCACACCAACCAAGACTCACTACCCTGAAGCTCAAAGCCATGACCAATTCTTGCCACAACAATCCAGTGCTACAAAAACTCCATACCCTTCATCTGGAAGTCATGATCAGTTTACACCGGTGTCATCTACTGGACATAACATTCAGCACCCTTCTACCAAATTCCATGGACAACACTTGCCACAACAATCCAGTACTACAAAAACTCATTACCCTTCATCTGGAAGCCATGATCAGTTTACACCAGTGTCTTCTCCTAATATTCAACACCCTTCGACCAATATCCATGACCCACACTTGCCTCAACAATTCAGTGCTACAAAAACTCAGTACCCTTCATCTGGAAGCCATGACCAGTTTTCACAAGTGTCATCTACTACTGGAACTAATATTCAGCACCCTTCTACCAATTTCCATGACCAGCACTTGCCACAACACTCCAGTGCTACCAAAGCACAATACCCTTCATCTGGAAGCCATGATCAGTTTACACCGGTGTCATCTACTGGACCTAATATTCAACACCCTTCTACCAATTTCCATGACCAGCACTTGCCACAACACTCCAGTGCTACCAAAGCACAATACCCTTCATCTGGAAGCCATGACCAGTTTACACCGGTGTCATCTACTGGACCTAATATTCAACACCCTTCTACCAATTTCCATGACCAGCACTTGCCACAACAATCCAGTGCTACCAAAACACAATACCCTTCATCTGGAAGCCATGATCAGTTTACAACGGTGTCTTCTACCGGACCGAATAATCAGCTCCCTTCGACCAAATTCCATGACCAACACTTGCCTCAACAATTCAGTCCTACAAAAACTCAATACCCTTCATCTGGAAGCCATGATCAGTTCACACCAGTGTCTTCTACCGGACCTAATATTCAGCACCCTTCGACCAAAATCCATGACCAACACTTGCCTCAACAATTAAGTCCTACAAAAACTCAGTACCCTTCATCTGGAAGCCATGATCAGTTCACACCAGTGTCTTCTACCGGGCCTCATATTCAGCACCCTTCGACCAAAATCCATGACCAAAACTTGCCTCAACAATTCAGTCCTACAAAAACTCCGTACCCTTCAGCTAGAAGCCATGATCAGTTTACCCCAGTGTCATCTACTGAACCTAGTATGCAACACCCTTCTACCAAAACCCATGACCAGCACTTGTCACAACAATTTGATGAAACAAAACATCAGTACCCTTCAACAGGAAGACATGTTCAGTTTACACCAGAGTTCTCTACCGAACCTAATGTTCAGTCCCATTACACCAACACCCATGATCAATACCCTTCATCTGTAAATCATGATCAGTACCCTTCTACCACGATCCATGACCGACACTTGCCACAGCAATCTAGTCCAGGTGCAAAAAATACCCAGTATCCTTCATCTGGAAGCCACGATCAATTTTTACCAGAATTTTCAACTCAAACCAGAACCCCCCAATCCTACAACACCACACGTATGGAGGAATCCCAATACAGACCAATGGAGAAACCCTCAAATGAGAGCAGTTACACAGATAAAATCTCATCAGCAACAGCTTCAATAGCTGATACAGCCGTCACTGCTAAAAATGCTGTAGCTTCAAAGCTTGGATATGGCCACGGAAATGAGACCGAAGCAACTCGAGCAAAGATGCAAGAGAACATAAGCAACGAAGAACCATCAACAGTCTCATTAGCTACAGCCGCAATAGCTGATAAAGCCGTCGCTGCCAAAAACACAGTAGCTTCCAAGCTCGGATATGGTGCTGACACCGAAACAACTCAAACAAAGTATCAACAACAGAACACAAGCAGTGAAAAACCATCAACAATCTCATCAGCAACCACTGCAATAGCTGATAAAGCTGTCAATGCCAAAAATACAGTAGCTTCAAAACTCGGATATGGTCCTGAAACAACTCATCGGGAAGAAGAAAAACCATCGACAATCTCTGCAGCAACCTCTGCAATAGCTGACAAAGCTGTCACTGCCAAAAACACCGTAGCTTCAAAGCTCGGATATGGTCCTGAAACAACTCGTCAGGAAGAAGAAAAGCCGTCGACCATCTCTGCGGCAACCTCTGCGATAGCTGATAAAGCTGTCACTGCCAAAAACACCGTAGCTTCAAAGCTCGGATATGGTCCTGAAACGACTCAACGGGAAGAACAAAAACCATCCGCAATCTCTTCAGCAACCTCGGCCATATCTGACACAGCTGTCTCTGCCAAAAACACCATAGCTGACACAGCTGTCTCCGCCAAAAACAGCATAGCTGACACAGCTGTCTCTGCCAAAAACACCGTTGCTTCCAAGCTCGGGTATGGTGCTGACACTGAAACAGTTCAAGCAAAGCATCACGAAGAAAAACCATCAACGGTCTCCGCAGCCACCTCTGCAATAGCTGATAAAGCTGCCTCAGCCAAGAACACAGTAGCTTCAAAGCTTGGATACGGTGCCAACACAGAAACAACTCAAACAAAGAATTACCAAGAGAACACAAGCAGTGAAAAGCCATCAACAATCTCTTTAGCAACCTCTGCAGTAGCTGATAAAGCTATCTCAGCCAAAAACACCGTAGCTTCCAAGCTCGGTTTCGGTGACACAACAACAGCACAAGAAGAGAAGAGAAGAGAGCATGCTGCTGCACCAACTGAATATGGAAAGAGTGTTGCTCAGTCTCTGACTGAGAACCTAGGTCCAGTTTATGGAAAGAGTGGTGTGAAGTCCAATGTTTCAGGTGAAAATGCTAGTGTGGTTGTAGAACAAGACAAGGGTGTCTCTATGAGGGACTATCTGGCGGACAAGCTTAGGCCTACCCCTGAAGACAGGGCTCTCTCAGAAGTGATATCAGAGACTTTGCATAAGAAAGAGCCAATGGAGGTCACTGAGGAAGAAAACAAGGGTGTGAAAAAGGTGATTTCTGATGCAGTGCATAAGAGAGAGGATGACCCTGAAAGAAGGTTAGATCAACAGATACCAGTATGGAAGGTAACAGAATCAGAGGAAGTGAAAAGAAGGTTAGGAAGTGATGAAGAGACTGAGAGAAGGTACCAAGAGATGTATGTGAAGAGTCCAGGGACAGGTGTGGTTGATAAGCTTAAGGGAATGGTTGGATCATTGATTACCAATCCAGTGGAGAACCAATCCTTACAAGGTAATGATCAGTAGTGTTTGTTTTCATGAGGAATCTCTCCAACATGGTTTTCTATATTATGATGATATTTTTGCAGATTTTACTTTCTCATTACTGCATTATGTTGAATATTCTGTTTTGTTGTGGTTTCATGTAGAGAAAGATTCCTCTACTACGAATTATGGGACAGAAGTGGAACATTTTAACCAAGGTGGAACTCAAAGAAGACTACAGGAGTCATCTAATTGAAGAATTGGTTTCGAGGAATATTTGCTTTTGATGTGAATTTGTTTAGATTTATGTTATTGTTGTTTGTCTGCTACCTGTGTAATGTGTCTGGTTCTTTCTTGCAAGAAAGTCTGATGTTTGAGTCACTGATAATTTATTTTCATGTTTCTGTATTATGTATATGATGCTTTTGAGTCGGCAATGTTATATGTCATGTTAGTGTGTTACTGTGTTGATAAAAATATTTATGTAATAAATTCCGTTCTTTAGACATTTAAATGTTGTTTTCAAATTTGTTTAGTCATTCCAAGTGAAGTTCAAAGAATTTGACTTTTTCATTAATGTGTTTTAATAATGGAAAATAATTTTTTTAAAACAATTAAATTTTGGTAAATTTTTTTATAACTTGATGTATCGTTTTTTAAATAGTTTCTTATTTTTCATTTTTTTTATATTTTTAAATTAATTAGAAGATAAAGTTATAAAAGAATAGAATAAAAGAGAAAGTAAGAATAAAAGAGAAAGTTGTGGTTTTGATAAATGTGTGGCGAATATATAAATTGGAAAATGTAAGCTTTTGATACAATATATTAAAGCTCTATGCTTTATCCATGGGAATAGAATATCTCGTATATGTAAACAGTATATGAAGTGTGTAAAAGCAAGTGTTTTTGAAATTAATTAATATAAATGTATGACTACAAGTGCTCGAACATTTTCTTTAAATGAATTTTATTTAAATTACACTTTTCACATCTTAATTTTAATCCTAATACAGCATATCGATTTTTCTTTTTTTTTACAGCAAAGCTGAATTATAATATCATCTTAATTTAATTCATCAAAATTGAATTGAACTTTTAGAAGCTATAGATTTAATTTATTTTGAATTTAACTTTTAGATGTTATATATATTCTCAATTTGTTAAGAAACTAAAAATGTCTACTATTTTTTATTAACACAACCAATTTTTTTTAAATTAAATAACTATCTATAATAAAAATAAACATCTATAAAATAAATAATAAAGTCACCTATACAATTAATAATATTTTTTTATATTTCGTTTTATAACTATTCTTTTTATTTTTATTATCATTAAAGAAAATGGACACATAATCAGATTACATTGTTGACAAAATTAATATTATTACTCATGGATAGTGATAGGTTTCTAGAGGAAATTGAAGAGAGATTTGATATAAAATGATATAAGTTTCTAGATACCAAAATATACTTGACTCAAATTTACTTAAAGAATTGTTCTTAAAATAATAGATTTTAGAATTTTCTTCTAACTTAGATTATTGGATTCCCCGTGTACGTAAATTTGAATTCAAACAACAAATAAATAAAAAAAATGTCATACAACATAGTGAAGAATAATTTGAATGGGTTTGAAAATACTTGCCTTTTTTTAACTATTTCTCACGCCTTCTTTTTTTAACTATTTCTCACGCCTTTTTTATTTTAACTATTTCTCACGCCATCCTTAAATAAGTTTATCATTGGAAATTTGGCCTTTTTTTTTTAACTATTTCTCACGCCATCCTTAAATAAGTTTATCACTTTTTGAAAATTTGGCGTTTATCTTTAATAAATTTATGGCCTAATCTATTTTACCTGTAAAATAATTAATTCTTTTGATTTTGTTTTAGTTGGTCAATAACAATCACTAAATTGTGTTAAGTTAGCTGCTTTAAATGAATATTTTTGTCTCAAATCAAATTTGGAATTTCTTTTGTCTTATTGTCAGATTGGTAATTTATGAGTTTCAATGATAAGAAAAACAATACAAATAACGAGATATATAAATGATAAGTCTCTAAATGATAAAAACTTATCTATCATATGCATATGATGTTTCAAAGAAAAAAAATGGTAAAATCAAATACAAACTTACAATAACAACTAATACAAACTTACAATAACATCTAATAAGTCAAGAACAAAGCTCGGTTATCATCTGAGTTATCATTCTTTATTAAGGTTTTTTGGTAATAAGAAAATTAATTGAATAAATTGAACTAGTTAAACTAACTTTGAGTCTCAGTGTTTAACCGTAAGTTCTTAATCGTAAGTCCTTAATGCTTTGATTTTCTATCAAGGTGGATAATAATTTGATCTTAACAATCTTTTCAAGGACAAACTAAACCTTTAAATTTTATATATGGTCAATATAACTCAACATTCATCCAAGAATAAAAATGTAAATAAATAAATCAAATCTACTAGGTTAACTAGTGAACCCTTAGTGATTAGATTTGAATCGAAGGTTAGGGATCGATTATCATCCGAGCATCGCAATCTTTCAAAGATAAAAAGATATAAAGATATATAAAGTAATTGTACCTTGTATAAGCCATCAACATATGAATATTAAACATAATTTAAACTTAGAACAATAATATATGATACTTGTGCATTACGTACCTCAAGTTAAATTCGAAGAGGAGAAATAAGGAGCGCTTAACATACAAATATCAAAAACATACTTAGAACCATATATGAAGCTTCTAGCTCAGGTTGAATCCGAGGAAAATATATAATGAGCTCTCTATGTTCGAATACAATCCCTCAGCATATGAATATCAAAAACATACTTAGAATAATATATGAAGCTTATAACTTAGGTTAAATCCGAGGAAAATAAACAATGAGCCCTATGTGCTCAAATACGACCCTTCAACATATGAATATTATGTTAGTTTTGAAATGGTGATTTAAGTCAAGAAGGGAGGGTTGAATTGACTTTTTAATTTTTTTTTGAAAGTTTAACCTCTTTTCAATTGTATTAAATAGACTGAAAAGTTAGGATGTAAAAGCAGCAGACCACTACATTTTCAATCGATTAAAAAATAAAACAGTAGACTAATTTGTTCTTGAGCTATGAAACAGTCGATTAAAAAAGACAAATTAGTTATCTAAAATACTAGAGATTTATGCAAAATGCAGAATTTTGTCCCTTATTTTGTTCACAGGAAAATAATTGATTTCATATGACAGGATGTCCCTTGTTTTGTTTTATTTTTTCACTTTTTTGTCTTATTTTTGCTTAGACTATCATTCAGAGTTTTCAGTCTGGTTGATTTTTCTTCATTTTTTTTTTGTTTTTGTGTTCAGAGAGTTTTTGGTAATCATTCTAAGACAATATCCTTTTTTTGTGATAATCCTTCATGAAAAGTGAAAACAAGGTTTATAGTAGAAGAAAGATGGAAAAAGAGATGAATTTGAGCAATTTCATGTATGGAAGACTAGATGGATGCTTTAAAAGAAATGATAACAAACAAAATTTTATTTCTTTATTCAATCCACTGATTTGACCAAAAAATGTTTTATTATTTTCTCATTTTTCATAAGAAAGATTCCAATAATTTAATGATAAGAAACAAATTGAATTTATTGCAGTGCAAACTTTTTGGATTTTTTTTTTTAAATTATGCATATGCATGCTATGTGTTTGAAGCTATGGACAGGGTACCGTGAATGAACACATAATGGGAATGTGATGCATGGTTGTGCCTCGTTAGACACTTATTCACATGATATATGCCAATGAAATGTATGTTTATGCCTTAGGAGGCATATTTTTTCCCTTTTTTTTATAATGGTGTGATTATGATGAATTTATTATTATATACAAGAAAATGTGAGGGTAAATGATGCAAATAGTCTCCCTTTAGTGCCTTAATTTAACATAGGTTCGGCGCTTAAAGTTCTAAAACAAAGTATATGTGCTCACAAGGATAGTTTCCTAATACCTAAAGATCAAAGTCAATAGAGCTATGGCCCACTTCGTGGCATTTTCCCTGACAGTTGGTAAACAAGAAAAAGTGAGAGTATCAATGAAGCAAACAAACTCTACTTAGATTCTCACAATGACCACTTGGGAAATACTTTTACTGTGACACTGCTACACAATCTCCTCTAATTCTAAGCAACTCAGACCCGGGTATAGGGCCTCACTCCTGTAATGAACAAAATATGTGTGTGAAGGGAGAATACAAGGTATACCTAAACCCCCACCTAACAATCATTCCAAATACCAAAATAAAGAAGAATATACATATACAATTATTATAAATATAAAAGGAGATAAAAATACACCCAAAAGGAAAAAAAATGAGAAAGAAAAAATATGAAGAAAAACCACATCAATTTTGCACATCCAAATAAATGGTCTGACTCTCTAGCATCCCTAGTAGAGTCGTCATCTCTCGCAACCGAAATCACGACGGACGACGAACCAAAAATTAAATTTGAAAAAAAAACAATTTGGAGTCACCACAATAGTTTATTCTAAAAAATTACGAAAAAAAAGACAAGGTCTTGCAAAAAAAACAGATTTTGAGTTTGGGAGTCGGTTATGTGTGGGGAAGGTAGTAGCACCCCACAACGTCCGTCCTAAGACAGTACTTTTAATTAAACATGCAAAAGGATGTGGTTTTCAAAATATTTAATTTTTCCCAAAAATAATAATAAATGAAGTTTTAAAAGAAACAAAAATAATTTTTTGATTTTTTTGGCCCGACGAGGATTAATCATCACTCCTACGTATCTCCATTCACACTAGAGAATCAGGGTTACGTAGTTCTTCATAATCTTTTAGAAATGGTTAATTTGATTTTTTTTTATTTTTTTATAATTTTGAAAACTTTTTTATGTTTTTTGGTATTTTTAATTATTTGAAGATAAGTGTCACGTGACGCACAGACACTAAAATTAAACAAAGAAAAATATTTTTTTATCTTTAGTTCTTTATATTATTTTTGATATATTTTCTAGAAAAATAAATTTGAAAACTGGTGTCATGCTGCGCTCGCAGCCAGAAACACACTAAAAGAAATGAAGAAAAATATTTGTTTATGATTAAAAAATATATAATGAAAAATTAAATAAATAAATCAAAAGAATTAGAGATTGACAATGACGTACCTTCAAAATTTTTCTATATGTTCTCTTCTATATTAATATCACCCTCTCGTTTTCCCAACAAAGGTAAAAAAGATAGGTGTGTTTATGTAGGTGGTAATGGAAGAGAAAGAGGTGTAGCGAATATTTTCTTTCGATTCTCTACCTCCTTCAATCTTTTTTTTTGAAAGAGATATAATAAAGGAGAAGGAGATGTGTAAATGGGAGTGATGATGGAAAATAATTAAAGAAGTGTAGAGAATATTTGTTTTTCGGTCCCTTCTTTTGCAACTGTCTATTTATATTCACAAATTACAATTCTACCCTTAATTGTAATGAACAATACAGGTAAGAAATTGATTATATCAAATCATAGCAAATCATACCACAATATCAATAAAGATCGAAAATATTGATTCTAACCATTAACAAATCAGAGTACAAAAATCAATCTCAATTCATAATATTGATTCTAACCTAACCATACGAAGAGATTTTGCTTCTAATTATTATAATCATATCACTAATATCCCTATAAAATATTATGTTGAGTTTGTTGGGCTCATGGAAAGGAGTGTGATAATTAAAAATAAATTGAGTTCTTCCTTCTTCTTTTTTCTTCTTTTTTTCTTTCTTTGTTAAAATTAAAGTTTGAAAATCTTGGAAGAAAATTTTATTTTATCATTTTTTATTTTTTATTAACTAAAAAAATATTTTTTTTATTTTTTATTTTTTGAAAATAAATTTATTTACTCGGACGAAATTTGGTGTTGATAATAATGAATTTTTTAACAAAACTTAAGTTATTTTCTGGTTTATTGTTTTAATGGTATCTCTTCTATGATTTTTTTTTTCTCACTTTTACTACAATTTTTTTATTTATTAATAATTAGTATTTTGTTAGGTTTTAATTAGAGGAAAACGAATCACATTACAAGTGTTTTTTTTTAAATAATGTTTTAAAAACGAACAAAATCTATTTAGCTCTATCATTCAATTCTTTATTGTAATATCATATTTTTGGTGTTGGTATTTAAATAAAGAATGTTTTTAAATGTAAAATACATATTTTCAATTATATTAATTTGTTGGTATTTTATGAGACAATTAGGTCCAACATTGGATTTCTTTTTTAAAATTTCTGTTTTATTCAGTTATTTTAAGCAAAAATCTATATATTGGATATACGAACTTCTTGAATGAAAATTTTGTCGTATATGTACGCACATTCTTAATTACTAGAGCTCCAATTTGCATGGTTTCCCATCCTTCTTTCTTTCTCCTAGTTTTCTTCTTCAAGGAGGGTACTGTCGTCTTCAATCCAGATGTATCACTTGTCCATGGTATTTTCTAATCTTTACTCAAATCATTAAATCACTAATCACTTGCATATGTATAGTAGTTTCTTATATGTTGACTCAACTTATTCTTTGAATTTTTTTTTTAATTTTTCGTCGTCCATGTAGTGATTAGGAATGACAAAAATATTTGTGTTTATAGGTATCTGCAAATAAGATTTGCGGTGAATAGTTGATACTCGTGGATATTATCCCTGTGTAGAGGTAGAAATTACAAAAATATTTGTGTCTGTGGATATCCGCAAATAAAATCAATAACAGATCGGTTGTGATATCATATTATTCGTACTCGCAAGTATTTATTACACATAAAAAATTAAAATTAAAATTTATTTTAAATTTATTAAATTAAATTAAAATTTGATTTATATTTTATTAGATTAAATTTAATTTAGATAAAAAATTAATTTATTTTAATTATATATTTGTTTGAAATTTTATTTAAATTTTATTTTAAAAATTTATAAAATATCCATTTTTAAATATTTGTAGGTATCCATGGATTTTAAAACCCTCAAGTATTTTTTGAATGGATACCCGAGAAGTAATGGGGTGGGTAAGCGGTGGACTTTTGTTTTTATTGCAGGTAGTTATTATCTGTTATTATCTGTACCCGACTCGAATAGTTGGTATTCTAAGGTAACGGATATTTTAATAGTCATTTATAAACGGGTCAAGTGTGGTATCATATTATCTTTACCCGTGAGTATATGTTAACGGTAAAAAATTAAAATTAAAATTTAATTTATGTTTTATTAAATTAAATTTAATTAAAATTAAAATTTATTTTATATTTTATTAAATTTAATTCAATTAAAATTTAATTTATATTTAATTTTTTTGTAATTTTATTAAATTTTATTTTAAAAAATATAAAATATATTTTTTAAATATTTGCGGGTATCCACGACTACCCACAAATTTTAAAAAACCTGTGAATATTTTGTTAAATGGGTATCCGAGTAATAGGTGAATTTTTTCATTGTGAGTCGGGTTACGAGAGGAACTATCCATGTCTGACCCGACCCGTTGTCATCTCTGGAAGAGACCTAATTAGACAAGAGTTATGAGTATGAGTATTTTTAATGTTACTTAATAGATTATAAGTATTTTAATAATTTAAACATGGCATGGACGGGGATATGCCGGAGACGAATACTATGGCAGGTATGGGGATGGGGACCGGTATTATGTTGGATTCTCTATTGGTTTTTTTTTTTGTGTTGTTCCTTTAATGTGCCTTCAGTGATTACCACTAATTTTGACGTTTTAAAATATATTTAAAAAATATTTAAAATATCAATACAATATATCAGTAGAAAAATCGGACTCGTACATGCCCATCATCATCCTCATACCCAATTAAAAAAGTCGGGTATTCCCCACCTCATACACAATTAAAGTCGAGTATTTCCTATACCAGTCAACGTGGGAATTTCCCGTCAAAACACGAATGGGTTCAGACATACTCATGGGGTCAGGTTTATTTGTCATTCCTAGCATAACATTTCATTTACTATGTTATATAAAAAAATATTTTTTTTACTCTATTATTATTGATTTTTTTTATCTAAAGAACTCTTTTGTTTCAGTAAAACAATTTTCATTATCTCTAAACTATCGATTAAGTTGATATTTGAAAAGTTTTCTTAGATCTCAAAGCTATTTTTCATCTTATCATACATTTAATTATAGATTTGTTATCATTTGTGCGATTTCATTCCATGGTTTCTCAAATTGTTTCTAAGACAAACATTTGATTATTTTTTTTAATATTTCTATTTGTTGTTTACTTTTATTATGTAGAATATTATTTTGATATTTTTTATATAATTATTTTTATTATCTAACTCATTGTCATACAAGTTTATCACTATAATTGCATAAATAAATTTTATTTATTGTAATATAATAATTTAATGTAATTGTCATGAATTTTTTTTATTACTATCCAACATATATTGAGGTTCAAACGACAAAAATATCTATGTTAAAATTTTATTATTATTAGTCTAGTCTTTGTTCTTTGTGTGATTTTGATCAAGTGATGTATTATAATTTTTATTAATATATAAAATAAGAGATTTCATTAAAATTTAAAAAATTAAAGTAAACAGACATTTACATTTTTTTTTTAATTTGAATATTTTTTTCCTTTTATATTTTTTATAAATATTTTTAAATTTTATCATCAACATTTCATTGGTCTTTGTAAACTTAAGAAATGTTTTAGTTCTCATGAAATCTTATTTGTATTCTAATTTGAAATATAAACAATTGAAATATATAGAATTACAATTTCTTTCTAAATATTTTATATTAAAAATATAAATCTCTTTCTAATATTGAATATGTGATGATTTATTTTTCCTTTAGCTTAATTTTTGTATTATTTTATAAAAAATAATTAATATTTATACAATAAAAAAATATATAAGGAAATATATATATCCATTACCCGATGAAAATGAGAATAAAACAAAAATTTAATATCCATTAAATTTGAATATAAGAATAAGAATAAATTTTTTCTCTAAACATAAATATGAAATAACAAAATTTGTCACCCTCAACCCGTAGCCATATCCCTGGTCACTAGTTCGTCTTCCAAAATGCGATTATTGTACTAGTAAGTATAAAATGATTTTAACATTGAGTTTAACTTGGTAACTAGCTAAAATCCTAGTACTGAAAACTTGTTTATTTTGACAATCAAGACAACATTTCAATATTAGAAAGATGTCAACGTAATATTAGAGTCGAGTTTATCTTGATTACTGACTCAGATAGAAACATTGAAATATAAAAAAGATCCAATACTAATATCATAATCAAATTTAGGTTAATGACTAAGTCAGACATTCATAATCATGTTTGTTGCTGTTTCAATAACAAACTCATTCTATATAGTATAACCAATTTAGTACTATATTGTCATCAAAATATATTTTTTAATATAAACTATTTGTATTTGTATTTTGTATTAGGTTAAGCAGATGTTACTGGCGGAGAAGGACGAGCCAATAGACAACATCAATGACTTACCTTTAAGTGTTCTGTTCCACATACTGGAATCCATGGACGTAAAGCATGCAGTGCAGACTTGTGTCTTGTCAAAACAATGGAAGGAGCTTTGGAAGGGTATGGCTACTTTCTCTATGAAGTCCACAAGGTTTAAAAGGGTCATTGATTTTAACAAATTTGTGTCTCAATTTCTTTCTCTTCGAGATTCTTCAATCTCTTTGTCTAAAGTTGAAGTTGTTCTACACCGTTCTTCTCATGTCAAGAAGCTGAACAGGATCATCACATATGCTGCGTTGCATCATGTTCAGCAAATGTCACTGCATCTTTGTTTCTATATGTTGGATTCCAAATTCCCTTCATTCAACCTTCCATGTTCATCTTTGGTTTATCTTCATCTTACCCATAAGCACTTTTGTCATCCTGTGTTGAAATTTCCAAATTTTCTCCTTCTGCCAGCGTTAGAAGTGTTGCATCTTGAAAATCTTTGTTTCAGTGCAAGTTACAGCGATTATGCAGAACCTTTTCGTGTTATAACTCGCTGCAAACTTTGATCCTTAAAGATTGTTCTTTATACAAATTTGATACCGAAGAACTGCTCATATCTAATTATAATCTTTCCAGTCTCAGTCTGCACCATTTGAACAGAACACCTTACAAATTTTTTCTTTCGACTCCAATTCTTAGTTTTCTAACTGTGACGGGTCAAAGTTATCTCTGCAATCTTTCAGTAGAACATAGTAAAGTTGGATCCTGGTTGAAGCAGTTTGCTAATGTAAAAGAACTAACACTCCCTGATGCTGCCGTTGGATTTATTTTAGAGGTGTTACATTTGTTTATGTTTTTTTGTTTTTGGTTCTAATAATAATGTTTCTAGATATCCATTGTGATATAAATTCAATCATTGTAATGATTTGTAGGTTCTGTCAAAGCATAATTTAGTGGAAACTCAAATTGCTTGTTTTCCAAAATTAGAGTCATTGAAACTGATAAAGGATATGCACAGTGTAACGTCTGATGAAGCTGTAGACACGATGGTGAAGTATATACATAAGAACTGTCCATTAGCTAGAGTTGATTTTATAAATAGATGAATTAGATGTTATAAATCTGTTTGTAGTTAGTTTTGCAACACCTTTTTCAGTTTTTAATTTCCTTTTACAGGAAAACACATGCAATTGTTTCTTGGTAAGTTTTAACATGAAATTGTCTCTTTACATGATTCATAACTTTTGTCATACCCAAATGATATAATGATGTAGAATTGTGTTATAGACTTTTAATAGTGTATTTTTTTGTTGGATACTTAAATATTTTGCTACGTAGATTGATCAATAAAATAAAATGTTTGTTAATCTCTTCTGTATAGTGTTATAATTTATTTTTATATAATTTATATTGACATAATTAAAAAAATTATATTTATTAAATCATGAACATAGGTGAATTATAATAAATAATAAAATATTCAAATTATGATACTCGATAATAAAATATTATATTTAAGAATAATAATATTTATAAATATCGTGATATAATGTAAATTATGATGTTTTTAAATAATGTTGTTTTCATTAGATTTGATTTTCGTGAAGTAAATAACATTATTTTTAATTTTTAATTATTATCGTTATTTGTCTTCTTAAAATGTCACTTTATATAAGTGACGATTGTTACAGTATATCACTTTACAATTTCATATTATATTTTATAGCAGTAATATTTATAACATTTTTGAAAAATCTCACATCTGCGACTTTTTATAATAATAAGTACGAATGTATGGATGTATGTTTCTTCAGTAAGTTGGCATTACCTGCATAATCAGTTTCGGTCACTTCCTAAGAACCCTACATGTGTGAAAGGGTTTAGGGTTCTTCTGAACTTAGTTAGGTCCAATTGTAAAGTATTAAATGTACAATTAATAAAAGTTATACTCATGTAACTATTCAAAATATCAATATCTTCACGTCTTAATTCCATAAGTTTATTTTAGTTTTACTTGATTAGTTTACTCAAAAATTTAGAAAAATCATATTGATAGTTTGAAAATCACATTAAATATTTTAAAAATCCTAAATTTTATTAAATATTCTAAGAAAAAGAGAGTGATTAAATGAATTTGAGAAAATATATAAAAAAAAATGATGTTTTTTGTTTTAGTGGATAACAGACAAAATTTGAAAAAAAGAAGTTTATGAATCATTTTATACAAATAGTAAAAAGATATTTAATATATTAAATTTTAATATTACATTCCTCAATTCCTATCATCTTCCTATGCCGGAGCGGTGCAGATGGGATGGACTGAGTCCAGCTTTTTTTAATTGATGAATTAAAATGAATATTGAATTTATAGAAATGGAGAAGAGAACATTTTATTTAAATCATCTGTATGAGTATTAATTAAATTTAATTTATATTTTTTGAAATTTTATTTTTTTATTTCTTTTAAAGATTGTTACTTGATTTTTACTTTTCAATTTTTATGTAAGTTTCTTATCGATTAATGTTAGTTTTTTTAATTTGAATTACATATTGATTACAAAAAATCAAATACTAAATAGTATAATAACTATTATTTTTTTTAAAATTAAAAACACATCATAATAGTAATAATAGATAGAAAAAAATAAACAAGTAAATAGATACATTAAATTATACAGAATAATAATAAACTAATAGGTATTTATATCCTAAAAGCATGTAAGATAATTACTTTAATATATGTCTAAGTTATATTCAAATTTTCATACACTTTTTATACATATGATTCATTAAGTTTGTGATTGAGGAGTAGGTGGATGTGAAAATGGGAAAACACATGCAATTGTTGTTTTAAGTAGGTTGGTGAGACTTACAGGACAGTTGTGTGCTGTTTGTTTTTTTTAGTTTGGTAAGTTTTTAACATGAACATATGTCTTTGTCAAATAACTTCACACCACTTCTGCATTTTTTTTTTCTACTTCAAATTTTAATTTTCTTATCACCCAGTTCACAATTCACTAAAGTTAGGTCAAGATAGAATGATAATATAGATTATTATTTAATTTTTATGTTGCTTTGCCCAAAAAACGGTCATACTTACATAAATATAATCGTGAACCTTTATAGAAGGGAAAATATTTATCTTCCTTCGTTTTCTTTGTATGATTATTTAGTTATTGTTAGATGAAGAATTATAAAATTTTTAAAAATTAAATATTTAAAGTAATAATTATTTTTATTTAGTTTTTTATTTTAAATTTTTAAATTAGATAATATAATTTTAATTTTAATTTTTAATTTAAACCAGCAATTTTAAAATTTATTCAATTTTATATTTTAAATTATGAATTTAGATATATAAGTTTAAAAATTATTCAAAATATTTTATCTTATAACCTTAAAAAAAAAAAATTATTAGATGTTATTGAGTTGGATTGAATAATTTTTGGTTGAATTTTGAGGTCTGGATATTACGAACGGGTGTGTGTTTTTCTTTTTTTTTAATTTTGTATTTATAAAATAAAAAAATATTAATTATTTTAAGTTAATAATTATTTATATATGTCATTATATAATATTATTGTTTATAATAATAATAATAATAATAATAAATATTAGAGTCGGATAGTATTAGAATTAGGATGGATCTGTTCCTTCAACTTTTGTCGTTATAGTTTTGAATAGAGTATTTTAAAATTGATTACAAATAATTTTAGATATTTTGTTATTTTGAATAAAAATATATTATATTTTTAATAGATTATTTTAAAATTGCTTATAAATTTGTCAGATGAAATAACAACCTATCATGTTTTTTAATTGCTTATAAATTAATGGGTTACTAGTTATTATTATTGTAATATTTATGTATTAAAATGTCACATGGTTATGATTATCGGTTACTATAATCTTTGGAAGAATATATTAATTAAAAGTTTAAATATAATTGTAAAAATGAGGAATTGTTTTTTTTTAATATTTTGGAATACAAAATTACAAACATAAGTAATACATGAGAAAGGATGTTTTAAGAGGAAAAACATTGTTTGGTAGATTTGTCTGCAATCAAACGTGGAAAAGGGAAGATAACTTTATCAAGAGCACTAAAAACTTCCAATTGTGCTTTCCAATGGTCACTAGCTTCCGGTGAAAATAAATTTATTTGTATACAATATTAAAGTGCATCAAATAGGAAGACGATCATTAATTCAATATTTGTATAATTATATATTTAAATAAAAATATATATTTAAGTGTTATAATTATGTATAATTAATAATATTAATATTATAATAATAATAATGATAATTATTATAATACTAATACAAAATAATAGTACTATTATTAATAACATTAATATTAATAATAAAAATAATAATACTAAATATTTATTAATATCAATATTAACACTAATAATAATAATAATAATAATAATTCAAATAATAATAATATTATGGATCCTATAAAAAAGAATAATATTATGAAAACAATTAAATAATTAATCACAAGAAATCTTGGTAATAAATAATATTTATTTCAGAAAAATAATAATAATGATATTTTTTTTAATAATAATATTAATAATAATACTAATGTAATAATACAACTAATAATAATAATAAGTAGTGGCTAGTATCGAGACATATCATATGTACTGTTATTATTATTATTATTTTTTAAATTATATTAAGAAAATTAATATAATTATAAATAATATGATATTGTTTTACTAATATATAATCAAAGAATGAATGTTAGTCATGCGCATACTTACTTGTATATAACTTGTAATTTAATTATATATTTTAACCTATAAAATTATTTTTAAAAGTATATTTTACATGATTTATATAATATTTTATGATTATAATAGATAAATTAAAGTTAACTCTTTTGTACTTAAAGTTTGTACAAATGATTTTAAGAAAATTTTTCTGGTCAATAAAATGTGAGAAAAATTTCTTTGATCAATTTTTATCCTGTAAAAAAAAAAACATTCTAATTTTGTAAGACTTTGTGAGAGTCTTAAGTTGTTCCATTAGTCTGAGAGATAGTAAGATTATTGTAAGATTATGAGTAAATTTGAGTTTATTTTTAGATGGAGAGGCTATAACTATGTGAAAGTGAATTTAAATGAAATATTTAATTTATTTAATTGTTTTATTGTCAAAGATATAAAGAATGCTAGAGTTGATTAAGAGAATATGTTCTTGAATAATTCTGGGTTAAATCTTGATAAGTAGACCTAGTTTTTTTACTACGAAAATTATGAAGATCGGAGAGTGAACTCAAGTTGTTATATGTTTTTATTTTTTGTGAAAAAAATGTGGAACTATGAATCCTTATTAAGATGGTAACATCGTTCTTTATTGACATTTGTTCCGTAGAAATTTAGAAATTTAAATGAGTTATATTATAAAAGAAAAGATAATGATAATTTCACCTACTTTTAATTCACCATTTTAATAATCTTTTTTTTTATTTTTTTTAGTGGTGTAATGTGATGATTTAAGGTGATTGGAGTGGTGAGTTAAAAATGAGCCAAAATATTATTATTCTAAAAGAAACTAGTTCGAGATGTTTGTACCTGTTGGTCACCGTCGTATATTTTTTTTAGGAAATTAATATAAATATTGTTATATTTGAATAAAGATTTATTTATATAATTATTCTCACATGTTAGTTGTTGTAATTATATTATAGATATTATATTTAAATGAAAAATTTTATAATCTGAAAAAAATTACACAATTAATCAATTTTATTATAATATATATTAAAATGTTTAATATTTTTTTTCCAATACCATAAGTTTGTATTACTATAAATCTCTTTAATAGTGCATTAAAATTTCGTAAGAAAATATTATTAAAGAAAAACATATTGATACATGGTGATGTTAATGAGTATATGGTACAATAAGTGTTATGAGAAAATTATAGTGTATAATTAAAGTTAAGTTGTTAATTAGCTGAGAGAGACTGTTAACAAGGGAAATTGTTAGTAATTGAAAAAAGATTAATGTTTTTTTACCTTTCTTTCTAAATGTATGAAAATATTATGGGACTTTTAATAATACATACCCTTTGTTCTGTTACTTTAATAATTATGGGACTTTTAATAACATTTTTTTTTCGTTCTGTTACTTTATTACAAATTGATCTTCTTAACAAAATCATTTTATATCAAACTTGAAATGACATGATGATAAAGAGAATAACATACTTGTGACATCTTATTTCACAATATGAAATTATTAGTATTAAACTTTTATTTATTTTTTAAAATAGTAATTATATATCTTATGGATTTTCATCGAATGAAACTTGTAATCACAACACAATTTTATCTAATCAAAGCTAACTTAAAGTCGATGGAGAATTTTAAATTTTTATTTTTTATAAAACTTAAATTATATTATTTTAAATAAATTATTCTTATAGTATATCATTTTTTTGATTTCTTTTTCAAACAAAATATTTAATGATTGACAACAGATTTTAAAAATGTAAAATAAATTGTATTTTCTTTTTAAACACTCAAAAGCAAATCAGAGTTACCGGAAATCGAACATATATTTAAATTCTTACGTTATTGAAGTCTCACAGTTAAACTATGACAAAAGAAGAGTGTTGAATTGATTCAAAAACGGAATTAAAATAATCACATAATAAAAATATGACATTAATAAATTAACAACTTTTCTCGAACCTACGTTTTTGTTTTATTTGCATTTAAATTTGTGCCATCTTATATATTTGGTAAATAATTTTTAAATATTAACTGACTAATCAAGCATTTCAACAAAAAAATTATTTCTTTAAATATTAAATTATTCGTTTACAATCAATAACCAAAACTTATAAATATTTATTAAATTATAATTTTATTATATATTTAAATCCTTCAAATACAATAAAGTAATTAAAATATTATAAATTACAATTTTTTATTTTAATTTTAGTTAAATAATTTTAACATTTAATACATATAATATAAAAATAAAAAAAAGTCCTTGCATTCATTTGTGACCAGTTCAATTAGATTTTTTATTGTTTTGCTGACCATTAACAATACATTGATATTTGTATTTAAAAATCTGTTCAATATATTTTACAACATTAAATCGAAATGAAAGGGATGAGAACCGAGCTTATAAACTATTATTGGTCCATGCTCTTCTTGTCAACAACACTGACAAAGCCTAATTTTATGTTACATCTACGTTGTTATTCAATGAATTTCATTCCTAATACTAGCTAAGAACAATCTCAGTTCCTTGGTTTTCTGCTTGTGTTCAACAGACATGTCATTTTCTGAATCACTCAAATTAATCACTTCGATATTTTGGTCACTTGGTTGCAGAGATTTTGAGGAAAAATTGAATTTTTTAGGTGGGGAAGGGCTCAGAAGATCTATGATCTCATTTTTACCTGTAGTGGAAACTGCCTTATTTCTACTATATATGTTGCTAGTATTCTGAATCAACCCAGTGTGTTCTATGTCATGTGATGGATGCAACAAGTCTTCGGTATTAAGATCAGCTTCATCAGCCATAAAAGTTGTAATCCTTGATACACTTTCCGAAGAATCAGAGGCATTGAAGTTGGCTTCATCTCTCAAACTATTATTATCAAGCAACAAATTCTGAAGCTTAAGATCAAGCTCAGCAAGAGATGAATTAGTTTCCTTCTTCTTTGGTCTTCTTTTCTGATTATTTTGTTTCTTCCGTTGAGCTTTTCTTTCCTCAAACTCCAAAATCTTCTCATGGCAGGCACTGTAGATGGTTAATAATGAAACAATAATGAAAGACACCCTCAAGAAATACACACCAGCATGGTTGAATTTGAATAGTTCAAAAAGACACTAATAGCACAAGTTGCAAGCAAGCAAAATATAAATTTGATAAGAATAAGATAAAACATTTCCTCAGTGTTTTAGGGAATAAAGGTGGTTCATCAATCATGTCATTTGCATTACCTTTCTATAAGATCTGCAGGTACTATTGAAGTTTCAAGTCCATCCATTCCTTCCCAAGAAACCTCATAGCATTCTCTCCCTTGAACTCTTCTGCTCTTGATGATTTCCGAGACAGGACACTTTACAGGGATCTGTGGTAAGATATACATTAGATTCATGGATATACATATCTTGGTTCAGAAAAAAGGAACCTGGGAGACAATTTAGCTTGTGTTTGGATTGAATGATGAATTTAAGGGGTAAATCATATTGTTTGGATTAAAGAAAAAGTGAATGATTTAATCAATATGAATGATAAAATTATTATAATACTTTAAAATAAAAAATATATTAAAATTATTAAAATTTAAATTAATTAATTTTAATATAAAATATATATTAAAAAATTAAATACATTAAAAGATAATTAATTATATTTTTATACAATTAATATATTCAGCTTTCCTCGCAAATCTTTTATGGTATTGTTTTTCTAACTTTATCACTGAAACAATACATACGTCCATTTCTACCCCTGAAACATACACAAGCTTAGTAATGACACACTGAATGCAGTAAATCAATGAATGTTGCTGCAATAACAAAATAGAAAATCTGTTGCTGCAATAACACGTGGATTTGAGTTCGCTGGACCTCTTTTGCTTGGGCATCACTCTTTTCCGCAGGTCCTCAATGGCTTTGATTTTCAAGAAAGCCTAGCCGATTGAAGCAAAATGACTGAATGCTTCTCTTGATCAAGTGAGGGAGAGGTACCATAATTTCTCCTTAACAACTGAGATATTGCCTAGCCTTGTACACATTCGAGAGGACATATAGATGCCAAACCTCTTTGTGATAGACGTGTTTGTCTTGGGTTGGTTGTCAAATCCTCGGGAGAGTTGGATTGGTGATTTGATTAGGGTGATGTAGCTTTTTTGCCTTTTTGTCATATTTTACTTTTGGCAATGCTTTAGAAGTCCTAGTAATAACATAGCTAATTTGTCACATCTCTAGTCTCCTTCTTGTCTCTCTTCTTATTAGGAATCCAAGTGTGAGTATAAGTCTCACATTGGCTAGAAATGAGAAAGTAGAGCATTATATAAAAATAAAAACCCATAAACCCATTGTCTTAAAGTTTTGGGTTGAAAGTGGTGTCAATATCTTATGTGGTTGGACTCGGGTCTCATTGGTGTTGTATCTCTCTAGTGAAATCCCTTCTATAGACCTAACACTTCTAGAGTCTGAGGTGAGTTCTCTAAGGAGGCTAGTAATTCAAACCTAGACCCTGTAATTTCACTAGGTGACTAACTCTCATTGATCAGCTTTAGGTGGCTAACTCTCATTGATCAGCTTTTTTCTAGCCCTGTCAAATCTCCATGCTCACCTTTGAACCTACATCAAAGGGCCCTACCTCTCTCTCTCTCTCAATAATATTAATAATATTCTCGGCAGCTTGAGGTTAGGCAGTCTCCGGCAACAACTCACCTTCTCAAGGTAGTTGAAGGTGTATATATCTCACGCAATGGTAACCGATAGTCGGGAGCTATTCATATTCAACCCTCAAGGCATGATCATCAACTTTTATTTTGTAAACTAGCAGTTTAGAGAGATCAATAATGAATGCTAGACAAGCAAATCGGCCTCTATCTCCAATTTTCGTCTTCTAATCAATATCTATCCGAATAAACAGCGGTGTAGCCCATAATTCCATATCATGATGTCGTAGACAAAAGAAGTTTGGGTGCAGTTCGCTCCTCGCTCTTGTTCAATTACAAGTAACGATCCAATTTGACGGAGATTTGTAGCATCATTCAAGTAAATACAGATTGAGAACGTAGAAACATAAGCTTGAGTGATATAGGCACACCCAATTTCAGATCGGTTAATGCAAGAACTATAAATAAAGGACCAAGATCTCCTATGAAATAGAAAAAATCATTCATACATAGCATAGTCCAAGTGGACCCACTTAAAATATTTACTGAAGTATGACTGGCCATCATATTAGGAACTGTATATTCTAATCACGAGCAATCGCTATTTAAGTTTAAAATAATGTTTAAACATTTAGAACTTTTTCGTACGAACTCGGACTGAAAGTGTATATTCTAAGCATGAAAGCAATCGCTATTTAAGTTTAAAATAATGTTTAAACTTTTAGAACTTCTTCGTACAAACTCGGACAGTAATGAACTATTAATTTGGTAGTGCAAAGGGTTAGTAGTACCTCATGTAAAGGAAGGTTCAGTCCAACTTTAGATGAAGTTAAACGCAAATTGGCAAATCGTCGTAAATCTCTTTCAGCTACACTTGGAAGGATATACCCATCTATTGAATGAAATGTCAATCAGCATCACAAAATAACTTCCAAAAGTCCAGCCCAGATAAAGCCCAGCTCAAGTTTTACATTTCCAAATGTCTAGGAATTTCAGGTTAAATGTAAACCTTACTCATTACATGAACAATGAACACTTGAATGTAAACCCAAACCACAAAATAAATTAGATGTTTTACCATTATTAATCATTCAATTGTAGATATTAATTGGAGATCTATAAGAATAAGTGCGTCAAAGTAGATGAAGAACCTGTTTTCTCCGAAGGCCACAGAAAGAATTCAGCGCAAAGCTGCTGGAGTTCAGCACGTTGAAACGTATATTGAGCAAGAACCCTACATAGAGATTAGTAAAAGATTTTAAGTAAACTATGAGCTGTTATACAGTTTATATTCCAGATCTAATTTTCAGATTACATTAAAAAAAAAATCCATTTAAGAATCACAAAAACTTGCTTGATATTCGTAACTGTTTCAAATGAACTTCATTTCAGTTTTCAGAAATTGATGTTTATACCTGTTGAATAATTAATATTAAGAATCATAACAGTAGAAGTATGTGATGCAATAAAAATCCCAGGTCAATTGTCTCCGTTTTCACATTCCCAGCTTGGTTTGTATACTGAATATATTTCAATTTGTACAGAGAATCAATCTTTAGGAGTTGGAAACAATCCACTAAAAAAGATAGACTTACTTGTGCACAATATCTGAATCTGCAGAGTGACATTTTGGCTTCATATAAGCATTAATTACTTTTAAAATGTTATCATCACGCCCTAAATCATTCTTGCCTCCTGTATATACAAAAGATAGAAACCAAGATACAAAGTTCAATGGCAAATCCTCCATTTGACAATTAATTGTAAGTCATGCTTTGTATACGATGCATTCTAGACGACATAAAATAAGCAAATAGGTATTGGGTATATACATTCCATCAAATGGTTTACAATATATATTATATTGGGCCTAACTGTAGCATCTTATTCCTTTATCATTTACATTTATATGGACAGTAAACAGTTAGTGTTAATTTAGCTTTTTTATAATATACTAATTTAGGTAATATCTTATTCCCAGGTTGATCACAACACAACACAGCCTTTAAACTCTATCAAATCCCAAATAATTTCTTACCTGAAGTTTCTATAAACCCCTATCAAACACAAAACAGGCCCTAAAAGCCATAGTGTGATCCTTTAATCCTGGTTCTTTTTCTTGCGTACCGACCTTTTCCTGCATACCCTATATTAGTATTTAAACCTCATAATTCTCCCAAAGAACCCTTAGTTTTGAATTTTTTTTATCCATTGAATCATAAACCTTCCATTGTCGAGCATCGGTGTCCAATATTTAAAGGAACAATATAGAAATAAATAAGAAACTCGTTCAATAATATTTGTCTTAAACAATCAAAAGTAAGGTTTGAGGATAATTGGTTCATGACATGGTAGGTGGCCATTTACATTATCCATGCTTCAACGCAAAAGGTTTTGCTAGTGGGAAGGAAAGGACGTGCCATATACAAAAATATCAAACCATTCATGCATGTCCCTTTAACAGCTTAAGCTTTTCAAATAGTTGGTTTATGATCACGGATAGTTTAATAAAGTTTACCACTTGGGTAATACAAGTCTGAGGATAAACGAATGGTCATTTCACATAAACATATCCAACATATCAAATTTGAAAACCAAACTGCCAAACTAATATGCACACAATAACAAAATTTCGAACACTTTACTAGTCAATAATTCTGAAGTTTAAAGTTTACATACATTATTTACTATTAATAACATGCAAACAAAATCTCTCTTCTTTGTCAAAATATTAAGTGCACTGTTATCACATAATTTGGACGGATAATGACTCTAATTCTCTGAAAAGTATACATATAATATCAATTTTGAGTTACATGCAAAATTATTACAACTAAATTTCTTGCAAAAAAAAATTTTTTGTCAAGTAACAATTGTATAACATTAGGATTGTCAAATTAGAATGCGACATATTAGAAGATATACCTCTTCTTTTCTTCACCCATCCAAGTCCTTCAGAAGCAATTTTTTTAAGAACATCTTTATCCCCAATTGATTTGACTATCTGACAAGCCGACTCCTATAGCCATGGAAAAAAATAAGCCAAGGCATAGGCATATGTAAACACATGTAAACTCGAGCTCTGTTATACAACAAGGGGTGAAAATACGAAAAGGTAACACCATGAAAGGCAGATTTCAAGACTTACTGGACCCAGACCATGAACTCCTTGATAGTAGTCACTTCCAAGAAGCAAGGAGAGAGCAATCTGAAGATCACAACTCAGTTACTAATTTTCACCGGAAAATAACACGATATCCTTGAATAAACACACACACACACAGAGAAAGTATTGGCATTCTTACACTTATTGAATAAGACATAAATGTCACTAATGTTATTATTAGATCATCAAAACATGTATGGAGGAGAGGGGTAGAGTAAACACAACAAAAATAATCACAGAACAGCATGTAAAAGCTCTATATTCAACACCAGACACTAGAAACCATTTCCAAATTTCCAATTAAACAATTGAATGTCAATTATGCTTCACAAGGTAACTTCAGTTTTAACAGGCTTTTCAATTACCTTTCCCTTGATGGGGTTAACCATAAGACATATTTAAGTATTGTACATGGACCTAACTTTCTCATGTGGTATGCATAAAATCTAACTGAATTGTATTGAACAGTTGACAATGAAAGATCACCGATTACAAAACAAAATAAGAAAAAGAAAGCAAGTAAATATTGTGGTTGGTTCATAGGTATGTTGAAAAGTCAAGGATCAGTTACCAATGAGTCCCTTCCAAGTCCAAGTTTTCTTTCAATATCTGTCATCTCATAACAAACAACATATCCACCATCCCCTAAAACATCAATAAACGACTACTCATTACTCATACGAAAAATAATTAGTACAAAAAATTCACCAGTAATAAAACAAGTTGACTTACTCACCAAGGCAGATATCCCTATACACTGTCCTTGCACCAAAAAGGAATATGTCTGAATCTAGACTGAAACATCCATCCTACCATAATTATTATGAATGGCAGACAACAATGATGATAGGTTAGCTGACAGCAATAGCATATGCATCCACTTAAATCAGAAATTACAATGTGGACAGAAAAGGAATACGAAGATAGAAAAATATACACAGTGCTTACACATAATGATTCAAAATTCAATAAAGCACACTGAGCTTCAGCTTCTTCAATCCTGAATTTAGAAAAGAGAAAAATAATTTAGTTCAACTGAGCAGCAATTTCTTTATTATCCAGCAGTGCAACTTTTTCAATCAGCTAATAAACGAAAAAAAAGAAAGCACAAACATCCATTTATAAACATGAACCTAGACTGCTTAATACCGCTACAAGAAGACATCAAGCACATTTACAAATTTTTATTCAAGCACATTGCCTACCATAAAAATGTTGAGCACCTTGTTTCTCTTATACTGAATCAGTGTCCTCATATATAGCAGCACTAAATTAAAGGAAAACTTTTTAGTTCAATTGGCATTCACGGATCAACGCAGTAAAAGCAAAAGACTTTCTTCTTGAACTATTATTACTATTATAAAATAATAAATTAATGTTCTTCATTTTTTATTTAAGTAAAATATATTTAATACTAACAATTACCAGACACAATATGGAGCGTCCTTTAAAATAAAACACTGAGCGTTAACCTCAATTCTATTATATATTACCCATTCAAACAAGAAATTCCAAGAGCCATCCCCAACATTTTAGCCTCTTTAATCATGCAAGAAAACTCAGACCCCATGTTTCTCCGTAACGAAGTCACTTTCTGTAAGTTTGTTTCGTTTTGGGCTACCTGCATTATTATTAACTAACTAAAGTTAGTACAAAGAGAGTTAGAAAAGTATAAACAATACGCAAAGAATATGTATTAAGTATATAAAAGAAACCACATCAGAAAAGAAAGTTGAGAGGACTACCAACCTCCTTTCCAACATTTAAGCGACGCCTATAGGTTGATAATTTTATGGCAGGAATTGATCCATCTACCAGACATCAAAGCTTAGTCATTGGGAATTTGGGATGAAATAAGCATGAATAATGTAAATGCAAACACATTCAAAAAGGAAAATAAGCAGAATTAATGGTCATAAAAGAACTGTAATTAAATCAACAAGGAAAAACCTAATTGACACCTGTAGAGAAGAACAATAAGTAGCTAGCATGTCCTAAGTCGTTGACATACACTAGAGTTTTAACCTAGTAAAAGATATTAGCTTAGATAACAGGGGAAAGCATAAACCACGCAACTCACACTATTTCAAGCCAATAATAACTTGGACTGATAGGGTGATATGAAATGTATTGCTTGTGCAGTTGTATTCAGTGATTGTGTGAGTTGAATTGAATCACATCATATCATATGAATTGAGATGTCACGGTGAAAAGGACGAAACAAAAGCCCGTGCAAATAATAATTGTCAACTGTCAAATTTTGATAGAGAATAAAACAGAGAAAGCTGGTCCAGAGGCTTATAGCTATATCATATGAGACCATTCTCAAATCTCATATAATGCAAATCCTTAGCTTTAAATGAATAACTGCTTCATCTAAACATACACTAAGGTTTCCAGGCTTTGGTATAAATAATGTCAAAAGTGGTGACTTTCAACTCTACCCATAAATAAATTCAAGTCACTCTCTTCAGTCTGCTTTGCATCTACATTTCTCACAACTGAACTAACTAACTGTACTTCAAACCTCACGGGTAAAGATAAAATAGGTAAAATACAAACAAAATATCAAATTGAAATACACAGTTCCACAGTCACAGAACACCCACTTCTTTGAAGATAGTTTAATTAAAAACAATGAGGATAAAACACTATTTGGTTCCCGAATGTGTAAATCTTCGTCACATTGGTCGTTGAAACTAAAAAAATTCAAAATAAACTCCAAGATGTCACATAAATTTTTAAGATCAAGTACTTGCTCGGCCAGATTAGCATAAACATGTTAATTTTATTGGCCACTTTTGAGCTAAATAAAAAATCGAATTTTGAGCTAAAGAGATTAAAAAAAAATGCCCACTTTTCTTAAAAATGTTACTTTGAGGATGTGACAGTGTCATACATTTTCAATTACTAAATGGTGTTTTACCCTTCAAAAAACGAAACCCCCCAACTCTGAAAAAACAGAAATTGATAAACCTGTGACGAAGACGAGGCTGCAATTGAGCGCAATGAGTGCTCTGAGTCGGTGAAAGAGCCCTTTGAGATACACTTTCTCCTTTACGCAAGCGTGGGACTTGCTCACGCTGTGAAGCTGCACCATCCAGCACGAGAGGTCCACGCACACCCTCTTGTTCCTGACCAACAAAACAAAGACCCGAGTCAACGTCGAACACCGTTCAGAGGGAAAAAACGGAGTCTTGAGGAAATTGAACGTACTGTAGATGGTGAAGGGGAACCCTTTTCTTGCACGATTCCAGCAGGTCCCACAAGTTCTTCACCCCCATTGCAATGGAGAGCGACAGTGAAAGTTGGTGAGAGGGAGAAAGAAAGAAACTTTTTCAACTAGAGGGAAAACAAAGGAAGGGTTTATTCATTTAAGATTTTGAAATTCGAATAACTCAAGTGTATGCAACGGACTCATATCTATGTTGTGCACCATCATCATACCATGTTTTTTCCTCTTAAAATATATTTTCTCTATAAACTATCCAAACCACGTATTATTATTAATTTGAGAAGTACAATTAATATTTTTTACAACTAATTAACCAAAAGATTAAAAAAATAATACAAATAAAAAATATATATAATTTGGTAAACATAATAATATTAAAAATTGCATAGTCATTGTTTAAAAAAATATTTAATTATTTTAAAATAAGAAGAATTATTTAACTATTTATTTTATTCAAATATTAAAATTATATAATTAAAAGAAGAGATAAAATAGTTCCGTATATATTTTGTTTTCAATATAATAAAAAAAATTAATCTAAATTTAAATAATTTTATTCAATCTCCGTTAATAATTAACGTAATTAAATATATAATTACTAATCGTTAAAATTACTAAATAATTACATATAATGACTAACAGAATAACTAATGTAAATCTGTCTGAACTTAATTAAAAAATTACTAAAGATGATTATTATTTTTTTAATAAACAATCAACGTGCCAAAATACTTCAAAAAAATTAAATTTTTAATATTAAAAATAGTTTATTATTATTATTATTATTATTATTATTATAAAACACCATAAAATCTATTTTTCCTAAATAACTTCAAATTTCAAGTCTTTTATTTTTAAAAGAAACAGAAATCACTATTTCTTTTATCTCAACTTCATCTCTTAAATCTTCATCTTTAAACCTTGATTTCTTATTCTCCGTTTGTTTGTTTATTTGTAGAACTGAGATTGTAGGTTCATTCTTGTAGTAAGACTTTTGATTCATACTAATGAGTTTTTTGTTTGGAGTAAGTCAGTTTTTCTTGCCTTTTTGTTTCTTTTAGTGTGCATGCAAGTATTATTTGCTTATATTTGTCTTTTTGTTTCCATCTTGTATCTCTTCTAGTCGGTGATTGTGTAGCCATGATCGGATTGTTTTCCGTTGTTTCATGTCGAGGCTGGACTCGCAAGTTCGAAGGTGCCTTGGGTGTTATTAGAATTTGAGTCTATCTTCAAAGGTGAGGAAAGCTAGGCTTTCACAATTTGTATGATGATTTTTCTGACAAATTTGTTGTTTGCATGTTGAATCTATGTTATGGGTACTTTTGTTATGATGCATAATGGGTGTTTTTGATCCATGAGCTATTGATTTTATTCCTTTTGGGTGTGAGGGGAGAAATCCCTAATTTTGACATGTCTTGATGTGTGTATGTTATGAAAAATTGGAAGTTTTGTTGAATGGATGTTAAATAAGATACATTTGTATTATTTATAAGTTATAGTTGGTTTGGAATTTTTTTTGACTTGCTATAATTGATTTTGGTTATTATAAAATGTTGGACAAGAGCAAAACTATAGATTTTAAGCTTTTGCGTTGCGCAAACTTGCTGGACGAGCAAATGGCATGCATGGTGAGTGCCTAAATTAATTTTGTCAGAGACTTTTCCTTATTTGGTGAGCAATTCTCACTGTGCGACTGAGATTACTAACTCCGAGTCATCTTGAAAAACTTTGAATTTTTGTTTGTTAACTATTGTATGGAGCTGAAATTTTTACAATAGATCATAGACATATGATGTTTTGTTTTGACTGTTGTGATTTTTGTTTAAAAGTCATAGTGAGAACAATTTTTCTTGTAAGGTTATTATAGATTAAGTTGTTGACAACTTTTAACTTTGTCACTTGTTTAGTGCATAACTTAACTTTTTATATAGGTATCTAATTGGATTGATTCTCTTTGCATTGAGTTCTTGATTCAATTATTTTTAATTATTTTGAATGTAAGATCATAATTTTGGAGTTTTATAGAAATTGTAGTTTTATTTTTAAAATCTCCAACCAATTTGCACATGTGTTGTTAAGTTATTTTATAAATTACTTGGTGATTAGGTGAATGTGTGAGGAAGATATCAACTTTTGAAATAAAATGATTATGAAACTGATGATGATCTTGTATGTTGTATTTTTAAATGTCAAATTAAACACCAATTTAATATTTTTAAATTTCAAGTAAAATATAAATTTAATATTTTTAATATTTCTAATTTATGTTTTATTTGATATTTAAAATATTAAAATTATGTTTTACTGGTAAGTATATTTTATTTAATAATTGAATGTAGAAATTAGGTTAAATTTGTAATTAAATTTTTAAAATAATTAATAAAAATGTTAATTTTGATACAAATATTAATATAATATTTATATAAAAATTAAATTTAATCTTAATTTAAAATGATAAAATTGTTTAATTTTATCAAAATAAAGATTGAATTGTAAAAATTAATAAATATAGTCACGGAAATGAAAATTAAAAAAAGATAATGACTGACGACATTATCATTAAAATGTAGTATAATATTTAATTGATATATAATAATTTTTTTGTAAATTATAAAAAGTTAAAAGTTGAAAATAAAAAAATTAAAAATTAACATGTATCGTACAATGTATGTTAACTATTTAAACACAAAACAAATTCAATTGAAAAAAATTAAAATAAATTTAATTGAACACCTAAACTATACGAGAATCACATTAAAAAACTATATGAGAAGAATCACATTCAAAACATGATAACTAAAAAAATATTTAAGCCTAATATTTTTAAAAGTAGATTTATATTCTTTTAAAAAAATGCTGGTCAATTATTACACACTTTTTATAACACAAATAAAAGAAAAAAATATGAAAAACATTGTGGGGAAGGGCAATTGACAGTGAGTAATCTCATCCTTTCCAACTTTTTCTCTTCTCTCTCTCTCTCTCTCTCTCTCCTATTTATTCTCTCTCACACGAACACTTACACACAGTGTGCAGCATCAGCAGCAGCAACCAGAGAAGATGGCTCTGCAAGTATGGGAGACACTGAAGGAAGCCATAATTGTCTACACCGGCCTCTCTCCGCCCACCTTCTTCACCCTCCTCGCCCTCATTCTCGCCATCTACTATGTAATCACCGGCCTCTTCCCCTCCTCCGACCACCGCCACGAAGCCCCCCGCGACTTCGAGCCCCAGATGGAGCCTCTGCGACCTCCCGTTCAGATCGGCGAGGTCACCGAGGAGGAACTCAAGGCCTACGACGGCTCTGACCCGGAGAAGCCCCTCCTCATGGCTATCAAGGGTCAGATCTATGATGTTTCCCAAAGCAGGTACAGGGATGAAAAGATCAATTTTTGTGTTTTTTTACTTTTGCCCTTTTTTGTTTTTTTGTGATTTTGAATTCTGGGTTATCGTTTGTTTGGTTAATATTGACTGATGACACCCACTCAGCTTAACACAAAGATCCCTTTAGTAATTTTTTGTTTTCGGTTTTTATCCTTTTTGTTTCCTGTGTTTTGGGTTATGGGTTTTTCGTTTGTTTGGTCAACGGAGGCATTTTTGTGTTCTGGGTTTTTTTATTTCTTTCTTAGATGTGCATTTCAGGTATAGACAAAACTTACATGCAGTTCTACACATGCTTTATAGTTTTGTTTTCTTTCTTGTTAAATTTGTGTTTATCTTAATAATTGGCGTAATAAACGTCTGAAATTATATGTCAAATATAGATTTTAGAGGCTTCTAGTGTTGCTTTCTAGTGAAAATTTGAGTTTGATTTTGCTGATGTCAACTATTTAAAAGACTTTACCAAGGTAAAAATGTACTTCCAATTTGAGGACACCGTCAAACGCACCTGAGAAAATTGTATTTATGTTTTTGTTGGACAAGTACGCGTTTCAAGGGTTTTCTTTCTTTTTGTTTGGATTACTTTTGTGAAAAAATGTTCCCTTTTTTGGTATGCTTTGGGTGTATTTCTTTTGTGCACATTCGTGGAATGGTGTTAGTGTTATCGATTTGAAGAATTATGTGATTTTTTAGTTTCTATTTCGTTCTTGGAAGTCTTGGTTCTATTTTATAGAGAGGAGTGAGTTAGCAACTAAAATTTGCTGTTGTCTACTACAACTTACTTTTATTTATAATGATACTGTTATCTATATTTGTTGTCATTTTGTATGGTAAATTTTAGTTGCAAACGGAGGGGATACGAGTCTGCTCTGTTTTGAAATCTCACTTTATGCTTGGTAGGAGTGTGAAGGTAGGAAATCGGAGAACTGAATATGGGGAATGTGTATGGTTTGGAGTTGAATAATATTGTATTAAATACGTTGTTAGGCCTCCACTTTTCAACTCTTGGTCGACACTTCTGTTAACCTAGCCTTAGAACCTGCGTTTTGTTAGGAGGAAAATTGGGTGGGTGGAAAAAGTTTTGCCGACTGAAAATGACATTTGACCAGTTATGGCCTTTACAGAAAGTAACTTTGTCAAATTTTCCATCTTTCTCAACTGAAAGTCAAATATGCACTAAATGTAAAGTGACATTCATTTCAAGTTTCCTCCTTCCAACACTGCTAGTTGGTGGGTATGTCTATATTGAAGGAAATGGATGAAATTGAGTGAAGAAGAACTGAATTGAATGATACTTGGTTTCATTCATTGGGTTGTTTAAAATCTGATTGAATAGAATGGGATGGAATGTATTCTGTTCCGTTTCATCTAGTGTTCCTCATTTTGTTCCCTTTCAATAAATTAGTAACCCCATTTCATTCTACTTACCGTTCAAGTCAACAGTTGCTTTTACTTTGTCAGTTTGTTGAGAAAGTTGTCTGTCTTTTTATTTATGTATGCTGTGTTTATCTTCCAAAGACTTTAACTGTAGTTTTCATGCATCTTAACTGGAGCTTGCAAAAATATAGTATTCATAAGTTCCTTAGTTTTAAGTGGTCTGAAAGATTGATTAATGGGGTTACTATGTCAAGGGTTATCTCAATCATATTTCTCACTGTAGTGCTTCTGTCTCTAGAAATACTGAACGTGTACATATTTAGTTTCATGTGGAAATTATGATTTTTGGGTTCATAGGCCTGATATAATACTGATTTATCAAATTATGTACTTGATAAATCTAACTCGTTCTATAAGCTAAAATTTCAATTTTTTCAGTTTGATTCATCAAAGTTTCTGATTGAGGAGTAGGTGGGTATGACAAAGTGGGGGCAAACACATGCGTCTTGTTTTTTAAGTAGTAGGTTGGTAAGACTTATTGGGAAGTTGCGTGCTGTTTCTCAATTTTCATTTAATTCTGATCACGCTAGTTATCATTAAGTTGCTTGCTTTATTTTTTGGCTGCTCTATTTAGTCTGTTGTAATAGCTTTATTTCTCAAGTCTTTAGTGTGAAATTGTGTCCTTAAATAACTTCACTTTGGCAATTTCTTTCATACTTCAAATTCTAATTTTCCTTTTCTACTCAACCATCACAGTTGAACCCAGTAAAGTCTTAAACCTTATTTCACCCAAAAATCCCCAACAAAAATATTGAACTTCACCCAGAATAAAACAGTAGAAATTTTCTTCTAGAAACCTTAGTCTCACCTCCAACTTCCTTCAAATTTGATTACATTTCCACAAAATTTTTTTAACTTCAACTTTTATAACTATTTAATATTTGAAATTAATCATATATCCTCCAACTGCTTAAACAGAAAATAAGACCAGATTTGTCGAAGATAAAAAAGTTTTGATCATTGAAGAGCTGAAATACCAAGTAACTATCCCAAGCCACGTGTTTTAGAAATTTAACTGTATAAGCTATGAAAGTAAATTAAGATTCTTGACCTATAATCAAATAAAAGTTTAGATGTAAATGAATGAACCACAGCTGTTAAACTAAAGGAGGAATATTAGGTATCAATAGAGTGATGCAACCATCCGGAGAAAAAGGGTAATCTAGGAAGTAGGTTAATCTGGATTAGAAGATTCAAAACTAGTTTTTCACCCCATTCCCTTTCCTTTTGTCCTGAACAAATACAGGGAAATTGAGCCAATTTTCTATTTGGATGACGTGTTGGATACTACTCTGTTTTTTGCTTGAATGATTGGTTAGAAAGGGCTTGAATTCCACAGAACTGCCATTCAAACTCTACGAAAAAGAGTCACCTGCAAACTTTTTCCTATGTATATCTTTTTGTTAGTCAAAATAAGAAAAGGCATTATGGTCAAAAGAATCCAAAGCATACCTGATTTTTTTGGTAGCTATGAAGAATATTATTATATTGATTTTTCTTTTGAAATCCACCAGGATGTTTTATGGACCCAATGGACCATATGCTCTATTTGCTGGGAAGGATGCAAGCAGAGCTTTGGCAAAAATGTCTTTTGAGGAGAGAGATCTAACAGGAGATATCTCTGGTCTTGGCCCTTTTGAGCTTGAGGCCTTGCAAGACTGGGAATACAAGTTTATGGGCAAGTATGTTAAAGTTGGAACTGTTAAAGCCAAAGTTCCAGTGACTGAACCATCAGAATCAACACCCCGTGATGCTGAATCTTCCAAGCCTGCTGAAGATGCTCCATCAGAATCAGCTGATATTAAAAATGACCCATCAGAATCAGCTGATATTAAAAATGATGAACCCCCTCCAAAGGTTGATGCTGATAAAGAGGAATAATAGTTGGATGAAGAAAGAGTAATTGTCTTGCAAACAGTGGAAACAGCTATCTAAAAACTTGTGAAAAAGACTGATCCTTGCATTCAGCAAATATAAGATAAGTTATTAGTTTAGGCCAGCCCCTTTGTCTAAGTATTCTGTTTGATAAATAAGAAATTCTTAGTATTTGTTTTCAGTTTTCCTGTGTTTAAGCTTCTTCATGTAATGTATGAGACATAAATAATAAGCAACAACCCAATGAACATTTGGGGAAAAGAAGCCAAGCCAAGGATTGAACAAGTGCATTTTGATCTATATGGCATGGTACAAGGTAGAATCGTTTATTGTGATTGTAATTTGTCTTTCTTTTTCCTGGAATATTTTGATTGATTTCTCATCTTATTAACCCCATGAATTAGCAGCATGTAATTGATGCATTTGATTGAACTATACTGTTGTGAAAGGTCACAACTCATAATCAACTTCATAGCAGGGTGAAGCACAGAACTGATGAATCTAAACTGGATCGTATTGATTAGAACTTCCTCAATCAAACTTTGCGATTGCAATGACTACATATTGCAATCAGGGTCATAGCCGATAACGAAAATCATTGAGAAAAAGGATAAAAAAGAGCGTCACTGTAGTTAATCAAGAAAGTTACCGAAAGACGTCAAAACTTAAATTAGGTCTAGTTATGTTTACTTAAATTCAAAATATTGAACTTTGTTAAATAGTTATAAATATATTTTATTTAGATCTGACAAATTTTGTTCTATATATTTGTAGAAAATTATTTGTTGGTTCACTTTTATTTTTATTAAATTTTTGTTGATCTAACATATATCGGATCTTAACACTTTTTTATATTTAAAAAATATTTGTATAAAAATATTGAAAACTTCAATATTAATAAATTCAAGACTGAATACAATAATTAATAGTTTTAAAATAATTACGTAAATCAAAATTTTAATTACTAAACAAGTCTTTAAATTCAACATATAATTAATGATTTATAAATTATTATATTTATTAAATATGAAATTAAAGTTTTAATCACCTTGCATATTTATGTTTAGTAATTGTTGCACATATCCTATGCATGTTCTGTCTAAATCTACTTACATTTTATTTTTAATAGAAATATATTCAGTTATGTATTTTTAATAGAAATATATATATAGAGTCAGGTAAAAAAAAAACATTTTTTGTTTAGTTCCGATTCAATTACAATCCATATTATTTGTAGGTGAGGATGTTTTTTTCTCAAACAATAAAAGAGATTATGGGGATGAAGTGTTAATGGAATGGGTCATGGTCGGGGATAAATTGTTTTCCATTTGTTTTTTCATTTATTAATTAATATTATTTGTTAAGTTGGTGACTTTTTCTTGGTTTGTAATAAATTATTATCAGTGCATTTTTTTTTATTTTTTTAATTATATTCTTAAACTTTTTAGATTTACATATATTTTTTAATTCTGAAAAATTAATAAAATAATTTGAATTATAGAAAAAAAATTATTTTACAACAAGTTGATTATTTGAATATTTTTAATTCATAAGTTTGTATAAAATAATATTTGATTATTTATTTAGTTTTAAATATAAATGTGTCTCACGTATTTTTTGTGTGGAAAGTGGATATATGGGTATTCAAAATATGTGGAAATATTTTTGGGAAAGCTATGACACTTTTTACAATATATATATATATATATATATATATATATATATATATATATATATATATATATATTTGGAAAATTATTCAATGAAATGTCATGAGTTTTTCTAGAAAATGTCTGTCAAAAACTGCTTACGGATATTAAAAATTCATGGAAAACGTTCCGTATGAGCATATTATTCACAAATTTTGGTTCGTGAAAACTTTGTGGGAAAATCAATATTATTCATATAGCTTGAGTGTTTTTCATGAATTTTAATCATAACAAATTTTTATTTTTTTTATAGTGCTAGAGCAATTTAAAAGATATCATTTCTAATAAAACCATGATTAAATAATCAATTTAGAGATTTTCTATTTGTATATATTTAAAAAATATCTTTACTAAAATTTCAATTTAACTGATGAAATTTTAAATAATTGTTGAGCTATCTTTTTAAGTTAGTATCTTATATTAGAGATTAGGAATGTCAGCAAGAATATGCTAATAAAAGTCATAACGGGTAAGAAATGAATATTGTAAAACGGATATCTACGGTAACGGGTACGAGTATTTTTAATACTCGCATGTTAACAGGACGGGTACGGGTATCATAATATATGTATATGTGGGTACCCGTACCCGCTACTCTAATTTAAATTTAAAAAAATAAGAAACATGATTAAAATATTAATATATTGATTTTGAATGATTTATTTTTTTATCAATTAGTTTTAAAAAAATCATTTCTTTGTAAACTGTCATTCAACACTATTTAAATGGGTTATTTATACTTTGTTTAAAATTTATGAATTTTATGTATTGTATTTTATTTGAATTTACGAATTAAAATATGTTGTTAAATATATTTTTTTTAATTTTTTTGTAAATACAGAGTACCCGTGGGTAATCATGGATACTAAAAAATTATGTGGGTACCCGCATAACGAATACCCGACAGATATGTGCACGGGTACGAGACAGATATTTATCCAGCGGGTAGGGTACGGGGGAGCTACTACCTGTACCTTACCTGTCCCGTTGTCATTCCTATTAGAGATATTGTAAGCTTTAACAAAACCCTTCTAGAAAAATGGAAATGAAAATTAGGTGTGGAAAGCTAGGATGTTTGGAAGGAGGTTATAAATCCAAGTATAGTTCATGGAGAAACCTAAATGAACACGACAAAGGACAATATGAGACCTAGTGGTGGAGTGACCTGTGTTCGGTATGTGGGAATAGTCAACAAGGTAGTTGGTTTGACAACAATTTTGCGTTGAAAGTAGGAGAAGGGAACATAATCTTGTTTTGGGAAGACAAATGGGTAGGAGGGCCATCTTTATGTTAGAGGTTCCTTAGGTTATACATACTCTCCAATTATAAAGGTAGAACTATAAGGGAGATGAGGGATTGGGAACATAGCATTCAGGTTTGAATTTAGCTTGGAGAAGAGTTAGGTTGATGTGATAAACAATCCAGGAACAAGAGTTATTGCAACTCTTATCTAGGAAAGAAATCAAAAGAGATAGTATGGACAATTGGGTTTGGATGGAGGAAGAAGAAGGATCATATACAATTGGGTTTGCATTGATAGGGTCTCAAGGCGAGAAAAATACTAGTATATTTAAATCTTTTTGGAGTGTAAATGTTATTCCTAAAGATTAGTTTTGAGACTAGAATGTATTGTTAGATAAGCTGTCTACAAAGGAAAAACTAGCTCGCACATATTTTCTTTGGTTGCAAAAAAGCTCAATCAGTATGGGAGATGAATGATAGATGGGTAGGAATGATTGCAGTGTACTTCAACCAACGTAGTATTAACTTCTGCACTTTAACATCTTGCAACTAAATGGAAAAATAAATTCTGAAAAAGTATGTGGTTAACAATTATTTGAAAAATTTTGTAACACCAGAATGAGGTTATATTTAAGTAAGGGAAGGTAGACCCAAAATAAATATTCTGCTTGGCATAAGGAAATGTTTGGATATGAATGAAACACAAACTGTCAAATGTTAAATTTTCTTATAGCAACTTGTACCAATACTTGATTCACTACTTAAAGTCTTTTTGAATATGTTTCTTGTAATGCATGACCGATGTTTTTGTGTATTCTTATACTTGTTAGCCATCAAAGTGTGCAAGGTGAGGGTTGTTGATATTGTTGTAGGGGCAAGGTATTTACATTTCCCCAAATGCAAGGGAAGGAAGATGTTCTTGCAACTTCAAAATAGCACAAAGCATGCATGAAAAGTCTTCCTATTTGCTAAAACTATTGCAATGGCTATTAGACGGCTTCTACTCAAACTTGTCTAGTTGTTCAAAGAAGTCATATACAGTACACACGTTAATTACATGCTTTAAGTGTTACTTTCTTTACCTTTATTATTTCCATTCCATGTTTTGTTTCAACTTGAGAACACAATTCATGTTTTGTTAGTGTTGTCTTCGGATAAGTTCTTTTTATTGGTTTACTTTTTATTTTGTTTTGTTACAAGTCTATGTAATATTAGTACCTATCGTGTAGCTTAAGAGGATGGTACCTAGTATATTTTTTATAAAAGGGTCTGAATACTTCAAGTACTCTACTTTTATTATATTATTTTTTGTTAATAAAAAAAAAGTAGTTTCTTATAAGTTTAACTAAAAATAAAATATTTGTAAAAATTTGAAACCTACCTTTTCCTAACGTGTGTACCTTGAAACCACCATCATCTTTCCTTGAATCACTTTCTCCCTTCCATGATAAGGTCTTGATCATGACCAGAAGCTATGTGAAAATTAAAGATACGAAACCGAGCTAATAGAAATTAAACTCTCCGGATTTTCATAATATGTTTTTACAAAAATACCAAAGCGATTAATCCAACGCCACAAGTTTTCTGATATTATCAATCTCTAGCAACTTCTGTTTTGTACTTTGTCCTTTGCTTTCACTTTTATGAACCCCTCTAATCTTCTCCCCATTGGGTTTCTATTTCTAAGATCATTTATGTATTTCTTGGCATTTGGTGCACTCCATACTGTTAGGCAAGTGTAGCTACCATATTGTTTTGATATATAGGGTAACTATTAAAGTGTGAAAGAGAAGGGATAAGATGGGTTTTAATGGAGGTAAAGTTTGAAGAAGATGAAAGTGACTAGGTCATAGGAAAAGCTTATGTTCAAAACCCTTCTCTTCTTCCTTAAAGGTTAAATCTTGGTGAAGGATGGAAGGTGAGTTAAGATGAACTAACCTTGATGAGAAATTGGGTTTTGAAAGAGATTGATGATGGAATTATATGGTAATGGTATATGAGTTCGTGAGAAAGGAAGAAGAAGGTGATGGAGATTAAACTAATTTAGTTGCTGCTGAAAATTAAGTTTATTGGAAAATAAACATGACATGAAAAAAATATTAAACGGTGTGTTTGGATTGTAGTAAAAAAATTAAGTTTGGTTAAACTAAAAATCTTATTGGATAAGCTATATGGTTTTGCTTTCAAAGTAACATATGTTTGGAGTTCAACGAAACATAATAAAAATTTGTCGAACATCATTTATGATTTTCAATACAAAGTAAACTTAAATTTGAACTCCCAAACACTCTTCAAGTCTAAATTGAAAAAAGATTTAATAATACACCTAAAATAAAATCATGTTAAATAATTGATATATTAATTTTATCCTAATAATGTGATTGATTTTTCGATTTCAAAATCTTAAAGATTAATAAGTTTATGAATTTTTATTTTTATTTTTATTTAATGTAAAACTTATACTCGGTTAAATTTTTTTATGTTGAAATGAGATTCTTAATATTTTTACTTGACATTAGCCTGAGTTGTGTTCCATCTCCATCACATGAAATACAATTTTATATCTTATATAATATACTTTTTATTAATAAAAATAGTAAGAACATTGTAAAGAAAATTAGGGTTCGTGATCATAATTTTAACTGTGTGAAGCATATTTGAATCTATAATCTCTTGGTCCGTGGGTGGACATTTATGAGGAAAAGAAATGTGGTGTAAAATCAAATCTCCTTGGGTACCTAACCTAAGCTCTATTCTCATACAAATAAAGTTGAAATTGAAATTTGTTAGTCCCAATCCATTGATGTACGTTTTGATAATGTACGTTTTGATTGAGAGGTTATTAATCAACCAACTACTTCTCTTTTTATTTCAAGCATTCAAAATTTGATGCATGGAAAATATGCCAATTATCCAGAAAATGTACCAATTTTTTATTAGTAGAGATTGATATGATGGATAGCAAAATTATGGTCACATTACGGGACATGATATCATAACTTTCAAATTTCAGGATACGGTGTGATTATAACATAAAGCATAAAATTAATATAAAATAATTAGTCACAAAATTATTTTTGTGTTGTAAAGGAAAAATAATACTTTAAAGTTTGCCATTTTACATTTTACATAAATATATAAATACCTCTATATTTTAGTTTTATTTTTTTAACACTTAGATACCATTAACTCTGATCCTTAAAATTGACTTTTAATTCAAACACTTGAACTTTAAAATTTATTTTTTATGATTAGTGGTTATCAAATTAGCATCCCAATTTTTATTATACAATTTTTTATTTTAGACCACACTGAATTAGTTCACATATATAAAAGTGTTACTTAAATATAGAAATGACCACAAATATATAAGTGTGGCTTAAAACTACTAAAAACTGCATTTTATAATTCATTGATTATTTAGGCAACACTTTTTTAAAAGTTGTTCATAGAAAATGTGGACAAAATAATAAATTGTGACATCTTCCTTAAGTTATTTCTTTATTAGTTATTCTATATATTATGAATCTTCTTCATACATATAGATTAGACAACACTAGCATAGCAACAACTAGAAAACCATTGCATAAAATAGGAATAAGCCACAATTTTTTTTATTGTCGCGTATATAGTGAGTTTTATTTGCCTTAAACCTAGAGAACATACAAAAAAAATGTTGTCTATTTATTTTAAGCAATATGATAGAAAATGTTGATAGTTAAAAACAAGAGTGGTTAAAAATGTGGATAGTTTAGACCACATTTTTAAAATTGTGATAATTTAACTTTAAATATTTTAAAATTATCATCATGTGACCTAATTAAATTATTGTAAGAGGGATTAATTATCTTGTGGTAGAGGGTAGCTGGACCAAGTCACAATCAAATTGTAACACTTTGGTTGCTACAATCTTAAGAAGAAAGAGTTAAACTTTAACCTTTAACTATTAGTTATAACTTTTGCTTTAATGGTAAGTGTTCAATCCAAACGTTGGTATCGGAACCCAAGGTTCTAAACATATACACAATAATTAAATAATCATTGTCTAGAAGAATACACAATATTTTAAATTGTTTAAACTACAAAATAGAATAGTGTAAGGAGAAAAAACTCAATGATTTATATTTATCTTAAATGTTGACTATTTGTTTTTTTGTTGTTGTAAATCATTCTTCTATATCTTAAAATATAATAAAATAATTTAGAATACCAAATAATGAAGGCAAGAAAAATGTTTTGCTTTAATTGATTTTGATTCTAAATTTTATTATGTTTTAATGTTCGGAGGTGATTTATTAAAGTAAATTAATAAATTATTGAGATTAAAATAGGTATCTAAAAGTATCCAATTTCCTTAACTAGTGAAATTATTTAAAAGCCTAATATCATGTTTGAGCAAATACTATTTGATGCTCAGTGGTATGAAAATGATGCATAGACACACAGAATTATCCATGAAAGATAAGTATGTGTTGGATCTCTGAGAGACAGCAACATATGAATACAAAAGTAAGAACTAAGAAGAGTGACCTTTGCCCCTTCAACTGTATTCTATGACCGTGTGATTCGTATCAGTAACGTTACACAGACTGGTTGACAAAGAACAACTCAGAGCTTACACTGTTTCAGCTATAAAAGTTTGTGTACAACACACACCAAAACTTTACAACCTATTCTCATTAACACATAAATGTAGGGCTACCAAGTTGTCTCATCACACTCCTGTGCAATAAACACCCCATTTATGATTCAAGCTTCTTCCATCCTTGTTTCTTTATTATTTCAGGTAGAACAATATCACTGGGGCCACACTATGTGGAAAGTTCCATGCTCATGTAAATAGTAATTTCTATCAAATTTAAAAATAAAATAGGTTAAATTACAATTTTATTCATTTTCTTTTAATTTTTATTTTTTGGGTTTTCTACGTGGAATTGAGTTAGGCTTAAAGTCTATTTTTTAATATATCAAAATCATTTTTAGAGTCTATTATAATAAAATTTGTTATTTGTTGAACATATCATTTCACCCGTTATCGAACAATCTATTAATGTTCAATTTTACGCTCGAGATGTATATATCTTAGTGTAAGGATGTTAGAAGTCTCACATGATAATATAAGTTTACGGTATATAAATTACATATAAATTACTGCAAATTTTATTTTTTTTTAAATCAACTTTATAAAATTGAGTTAGACTTATAAAATGTTAGAATGTTTCATTAAAAATATTCTATATATAAGAAAACAAGATATTATTTTCAATTTAAAACTTTAAAACGAATTTTTATAGATCGAAAGATTTTTTGTTTACTGTCTTTTTATTATATTTTTAAAATATATACTGATGTGTATTAATCTTGATGTTTTAATTTTTTTTTAATATAATAAAAGTAGTATATATTTTAAAAATACAGTGAAAATCAAGAAAATAAAAAAACTAAACTCGTAATAATTGAATTGCTTATATATATATATATATATATATATATATATATATATATATTTTTTTTTTTTTTTTTTT
>Ga0209589_1000217_pt1 | contig 68840 bp, 33 predicted proteins | sample CowpeawhiteBW_FD_187525 | JGI IMG/M metagenome (GOLD analysis project Ga0209589, IMG submission 187525) | Root nodule microbial communities of legume samples collected from California USA - Cow pea white BW (SPAdes) (version 2) | ecosystem: Host-associated > Plants > Roots > Nodule | place: USA... | reverse complement strand
TAAAAATTAATTAAAATTAATATTGAAGTAGTAAGAAAATGGGTATGGGTATGGGTACGAGATTATACCCGTTACCCGGTGGGGATGGGGATGAGTCAAAAGTTTAATACCCGTTGGGTTTGGGTATGGGGATGGGGATGAATTTTTTTTACGGGGATGGGTATGAGATAGCGAAACCTGTGCCCGCCCCGCCCCGTTGCCATCCCTAATCTCTAGTTATAAAGGTTCACTACTAAAAAAATGCATATTTCCTGCCAATTTTCTTTTGAAAATTTTTTATTAGGAAACACTTGCAAGTTTTGTTATGAATAATGGTTTGCAAGAAATTGCTTCCAATATTTTTGCAAAATATTTTGCACAAAATGTTTTTCACAAAAAATTTGTAGGAAATACTTGCGAATTTTATAATTTTGTAGGAAATAATTACCGACAAAGGAATTACCTACCAAATAAAATTTGTAGGAAAAATAGCAAAATACTAGGAATGTCAGCCAATGTCCACCCAATGGCCTTCTTGTGCTTTTTGAGTACTTGTAACAACCTCTACTTTTGCTCAACAATGAGGGAGGTAGAGATGATCACAGGCAGTCTTTGCTTATCCTTCAAATAGACATACTTGAGGTTGTCTAGTAGAGATTTCAACTCTAGAGTGTTGGACATTGATTGAATATAAGGAACTAGAGGGGAGGGTAAATGGGTTCCACAACCTGTACCTCAACATAACAATCAGATGCATATATACTTCCTACAACATGGTTAGTGCATTCTGATCGTGTAACATCTAAATCATATGGTACAACACCTAGAGAGTCAAACTCAGAATCAACATCAAAATCAGAATAACAATATGAATTAGAATCAACACCAATGCCTGCAAATCCAGACAATTCAGACACAAATGAATATTTCATGCAATGCAAAAGGTGGAAATCAGAAATATGTCCATCAACAGCATCATCAATGATATCAACGTGAAAAATAGAGCGGTCCTCAAATGGATGTTTCATGGCATCCAAAATATTAAATCGCACCACAATATCATCAAACTTCGGGGACAAAGTACTTGCATGGACATCAATCTTGGTTCGTGCAGTTTTTAGAAATGGTCTGCCTAAAATGATTGGTGTAGAACCATGTGAAAATCCCTCTTACATATCAAGAATATAAAAATCAGCAAGGAAAATCAATTTACCAACACGAACCAGAACATCATCAACTAAACCTACGGGGTGGGCAACACTTTGATTTGCCAACTGAATCACCACACCCGTAGGTTGCAAGGGTCCAAGAGAAAGAGATTTAAAAATAGATAGAGGCATTAAATTTATCGAAGCACCAAGATCAAGCATTGCATTTTCAAATTTATTGTTACCTATGATGCAAGGTACACAAAATGTACTTAGGTCCTTGCATTGTTGGCACAAGCAAGCTTGAAGCAAAGAATTGATAAAGCCATGTGCATGAAGATCATATGTGTTTGATGAAGATTGATAAAGATCCACTTGAAGATTAAGTTTTTAGTGTGTTAAATATGGAAATAATATGTTAAATGTAATGTTTTAGTGTTATATCATGTTGGTAGGCTATATGACATAGGTTAGATGTCTTGTTAGCCTTAGTGTGTCTCTTTTAATCTGTTAAAATGGGTTTTAATAGGTTAAAAGGCTTGAAGTATATAGTTTCTAGTATGAATGCATTGAGTTAGTTGAATTACTTTTCAATCGGCTAATTTCACTTAAGTCAAGTGAAATCAGCTGACTGTAAAAAAAATTCAATCGACTAATTTCACTTAAACCAAACTATATATGTTGTGTTTTTTAAAGTAGAGTTAAGTTTTCTAAGTTTTTGAGCGTAAAATTTTGTCATTTTTCTCTGGAAAACTCTCTCTGCACTACACAACTGCAACGTGAAGTTTGAAGATCTTGTTTGATCTTGGAGGCATTTTGGCTTGTGAGTAGCTCTAAGAACATATGTATGGTTGGCCAGGGAGAGCCACCATCAGGTTTGGATGTTCTTGTGCCTCTAGTTGTTTGCCTGGTGTGATTTCAGGTCTGTAAGTGTGATTCTTGCAGTGTAGTTGTCTAGATTTTTGTGAGTCAAAAATCTTGTGTGGTTCTTTGTTCAAAAGTCTAATCTTGGTGTTTGATTTGTAAAACTTTTGAATATAATGGAAACCAGGCTCAAGTTGTCCTGATGAACTAGATGTAGCTCTGTTATTGAGTGAACCAGTATGAAAACAATTGTGCAATTCTCTTTTCCTCATCTCACTCACTTTGAATCACTTTAAAATCTCAAGAAAATCAAGTAATCCACTCTTTGTTGTGTTTTAATGCGTTCTTGTGTAATCTGAGGCTGTATAATGGTTAGAAATATTGATTGGAACAAGTCTTGTATGTAAAAGATTCATGTTTTAGTTAAATCTGCAAATTCTGTATTCTGCATAAATTCCAAGTATTTTAGCTGACTGATTTGTCATTTTAATCGACTATTTCATAACTCAAGAACAAATTAGTCTGCTGTTTTATTTTTTGACTGATTGAAAGTGTACTGGTTTGCAGCTTTTATATCCTAACTTTCTAGTCTATTTGATTCAATTGAAAAGAGTTTTAAGCTTTCGAAAAACTTTTAAATAGTCAATTCAACCCCCCGTTCTTGGCTTAAATCACCATTTCAAAACTAACATGCAGTTCTCAGGAATCTGAGGAACAAATTTACCTATTAGTGCTGACACATTTCTCCCCATGCTGATCGTATCATTTCCCTTTAGCCTTCGCTTGTGCGTGTACAACTCCTTCAAGAACTTTGCATATCTAGGAATTTGTTTAATGACAACCAACAAAGGTATGTTTACCTCCACCTTCCTGAATGTTTCTAAGATCTCCCTGTCAACCTCTTCCATCTTTTTGCTTGGAATAGCTTTTGGAGGGAAAGGAAGAGGGATGAGAGGCGCAACAGTAGATGTGGAAGGCGTAGAAGGCACACTAGATATGTAAGGACCGGCTACATGAGTATCACGCTTTAGGGTTAATTTTCGTTTCAAGTGTAGGATAAGGAGTGAGAACTTCAATCTTCTTCCTAGATCTCAATGTGAAAGCACTCATATTTCTCAGATTCTCAACTATTTGTGATGGCATCTTGTTAGAATTCTAAGCTTGTGCTTGGTTTATCTAAGTGGCCATCTGCCCCATTTGATTTGTCAAACTCTGAATTGAAGCTCTAGTCTCCTGTTGGAATTGCATATTTTGAAAGGTCATCATCCTCACCAACTCCTCTAATGAAGTAAAAGATGAAGGTGCAACAGGAGTTGTGGCAGTAGGAACAGGTGGAACTGAGGCAGCTTGTGCAAGTGCAACTCTTTGTTGTTGGTGAGGAGGTGGCTGCACTTTTTGAACCCGTTAGTTTTGCTGTTGTTGTTGGTTGCCCCATTTCAAATTTGGATGATTTCTCCAACCTAGATTGTATCTGTTAGTGGACAAATCATGGTTTTGCTGGTTTTGTTGAGGTGGCGTATTGTTGAAAATGTTGGCAACATAGGCTTGAGGAGTATTAAAAGGTGCAAAAGTCGTGATCTGTTGCAAGGCGGGGCAAGAATTAGTGAAATGATCAACTGACGTGCAGATGCCGTAAACTCTTGTAGTAGAAGGTGTAGTCCTCTGGTTTGCAGCAAGTTGATTGACTAAAGTGGTAAGAGCATTTATCTAGGTCTCCAACTTCTTAATGTACTCAGCTACTCCTACATCATGAAACCCTCTAACAACTATGGTATCCCTCAATCAATTGCCTCGTTGCTGCTAGGGTCGAATTACTAAGAGCACCACCACTTGCAGCATCAATCATGCTTCTATCCATATGGTGCAAGCTTTCATAAAAATATTGAAGAAGCAAAGGCTTAGATATCTGGTGGTGGGGGCAACTAGAACACAAATTCTTGAACCTCTCCCAATATTCATAGAGGCTTTCCCTAGACTGCTGCTTAATGCCAGAAATATCATTTCTTATGGTTGTGGTTCTAGACGCTTGGAAGAATTTTGCATTGCCCTCCAAAAAATAAGGAAAAGCCTTCAAGTACGCATGATTGTCTTGGACATCTGCGGGCTTCATGGTAGAACACACAACATGGAACTGCTTCAAGTGCTTACACAGGTCCTTACCTGCAAGGCCATGAAACTTTGGCAACAAGTGGATTAATCCAGTTTTCAAAACATAAGGGACTTCCTCCTCAGAATACTGAATGCATAATGAGTCATAAGTGAACTCAAGTGCAGTCAGCTCACTCATTGTCCTCTCATGAGGTGGAGGTGGAGGTTGAGCCATGTTATCATTATCAAAATGAATATCAAAATGATCAGAATACTCAGTATCTCAATATGCTCAGTATGCTCAGAATGATCAGAATGCACAAAAATATGAGTATCAGCTGAATTAGGAAAAGTCACAAAATATGCAGGATGCAAAGATGATTCCTATTACTCCTAACTCCTCTGTGGAAGTTTCTATCAATTTCAGGATCCAATGATTGTAAAATACCAGGATTCCCCCTAGTCAAGCACTAATTAATCTAAATCATCAAAAGTCAACAAAAAGTCAACTAGGGATAAAATTGACATAAATCGAAGTACCTCAGAATGGCCTGAAAATATTTGACAAAAATCTTAAAATCATGAATAGGTGTCAAAAGAATTTTGAAGCTCAATTGAAAATCCTAACTACACAAACAAAACACACAAAGTTTGGCTAAAAAATAGGAAAAAAACCAAGAAAAATTAGTAAAATAGGAAAACGACTTTATTTGGAGATTCTAAAAAGGCCTACCCGCTTGCATTAACCCAAGGTCGTCTTCCAATGACCAAACCATTCATTCAAAGTTTGTTTTCCAGATGCAATTCAACACAAGGGGGGGTGTTTGGCAGATTCGAATTCCAGAATTATGAAAATAAATTAAACAGTTTTGCAAATGTTAATAAAATATATTAAAAACAATATTGACTTCCTTGAATTTGAATACAATTCCACTTATCATAGGTCACATAATTAGGGTTCTGGTCTCACCCAATCCACTCGTTCAAACCCACTAAGTGAGGGTCAAAAACATGTTCCAAAACGCAATTAAGCAAAACATACATCTATTCATCTTTGGCAGCCAACCTAATTCATTAAGCATGAACGAAATCACCAAGAACACATTACCCAATCTGTAAATTAAACATTAACAGAATAAGAATAACCATTCATCACAAAATCAAGATGAAGAGAGGTAAAACACAAATGCAAAACAGAACCTCAAAGCTTAATTACATCTCCTTCAAGTAGGTAATACACTAAATCAGAAATCCATGGAATTCAAATTACAAAGCAAAGGCAAACGAAAATACATCACCACAATGAAGAAAATGGATTGAAACAGTGCAAAATGCTAAATAATGTGTGGAAAATGAGTGGAAAACAAAAACCCTAATTGGGTGCTCTCTAAAAATGTAAAAATGGAGAATGGGGGAAGAAGAAGGTGGTTTCCCATGAGAAAGAAGACCTAAAAATGTGGTCACATCACCACAGTTGCTCATATTTATAAAACTGCCATTTTTTCATTCATAATTAAAAAAATGCCACTATGGGTTGAAAATGGTGGCATAGTGACGTGGACAGGCTCATTGACATGGCACAAACGTGAGAATGATGTGAAAACTCTCTTCTCATCTTAAGATTAGTGTCCAAGCTCCAAAATTTGCTCCATAAAATACCTAAAAATAATTAGAAACAAAGATTAGACCAATTAATGCCAAATTACTCAAAATTTAGAAAAATGGCCCAATGAAGACCAATTGAGGAAAATGCACTAATAGAAGACAATTAAGCACGAAACAAACATCAAGATGGGCACGAAAGGGCAATGGAATAAGGTAAAATAATGACTCATCACCAATTATCTGTTTTAAAATATTGGGCCTAGTTTCATTAAAAAGGGCCAAAGTCAGCTCACTTGTTTCCCCCCAAGACTCTTACAACTACTCACTTACCTTCAATTATGTCTCCTCACCTAGCAACAAATTACTTACTTTCTCCTTTTTTTGAAACAGAAGTTGTGCTAGGGCAGCTGTGAAACCCTCCCCTAACTAGCGGAACTGTCTTTCCTCCATGTAAGTTGAGCTTAAACTTCTGTTTTTCTCCTTTTCCAACTCTATTACATTGGTTCATTCATGGGTTCTTCCTTAAAACCTCATCTTCATTCTTGTGTTCCTATTTCTTAGCCCTCAAGTTTGCTTCTGAAGTTGTGGTGCTCTTTTTCTTAGTGTTTCCCCCCCCCCCCTCAAGTTTAGCTCTTAGTCAAGGTAAGGGAAGCTAGGGCTTTAAAACTTTTTTAAGTGTTTTGCGTGTTTTTGATTTTGAATCGTGCTTAAAATGTTGGTTTCATCACTAGTGCAAAAAGGACATTCTAAAACAGGATATTAAATCGGTTATGCGAAAACCGATATAAAGAAAAACTTGGAGGCAAACTTGTAAATACTAGGAAGCATATAAGATTGGTTGAATTTTTAACCGATCAAATATGTAAATTTTAAATCGGTTCTCTATATAACCAATCTAATACTCTTCGCAGATTTAACAAAAACGTGAAAACCCTTTTCATTGTCACAACAACTTCTCTTCTTTCTCTTCTTCCTCGCTACCGTTGCTCACCACCAGACCTCATCGCCGCTGCTCCGTTGCTCCCGTCTCGTCTCCGCCGTTGCTCGCGTATCGCCTCTGTTACTGCTCGCGTCTCGCCACCGTTGCTGCTCGCGTCTCGCCTCCGCCGCTGCTCGTGCCTCCACCCTGTTTATCTGTTTTGTTTTTTCTTGATTTGGGTTTATTCCAAGGATGATTAGGGTTGATTGGGGGTAGGTTAAGGGCCTGTTGAAACCATATAGATATGCTTAGATGAATTTTTAATTTTCTGGGATGATTTACTGTTTAGTGTTCAGTTTGATTTGGGAATGAAAATCTAAAATTTTGTGGAGATGTTTTCTGCTTTGGTGTAATTTGTATTGATTATTTGTCTTTAATTGTTGTGTTTGCATATTAAATTTCAGTCATTTAAGTTGAGACAAGGAGTGTGAGTGCATGTCTGATTTTTCTTTCTAGTTTAAAGTATTAGATCGGTTGTGTTAGAACCGATCTAATATCTCTTATACATATTACATCGTTGTATATTAGATCGGTTACGGAATCGATTTAATATGCGTTCCAGAACCGATCTAATATATATATATATATATATATATATATATATATATATATATATATATATATATATATATATATATATATTTTACACTAGTGCATGTTCGTGGTTGTGTTTTTTTATTTTTGTTGGTTGGGATTTTGGGTTTTTGCATGTTGATCAATCTAGTTTAAGCGAGAATTTCTAGCTTAAGCGAGATTAGTGTAGCTTAAGCGAGAATTTCTAGCTTAAGCAAGATAAGTCTAGCTTAAGCGAGAATAATTGAATTTCTCTTTGCTCTCTGTTCGAATTTTAGCTTAAGCGAGATTAGTCTAGCTTAAGCGAGATCATTCTAGCTTAAGCGAGATAAGTCTAGCTTAAGCGAGACCAGTCTAGCATAAGTGAGAATTTTTAGTTTAAGTGAGATCAGTTTAGCTTAAGCGAGAATTGATGCAAAATTTTAATTCCTTACTTTAACTTGTGATTGATTGAGTTAACGTTAAAAATATGATGTATGAAGCTATGCATGAATGATGTGGCATTTTTTTGACCTGTACTTGATATGTTTAGCTCGGGATGATAATTAATTTGAGATAACATGTGGAATGTTGATGGTAAAAGAGTTTCAAGGGAAATTCTTAGTGATGGTGTGGTTAGTGTATGCCTTGATATAGGAGATGTCTAGATAAGGAAGGTATTCTGAACTCTAATAATCACTCACACTCACGTAGAGTAGAGTGATTATATGGTGAGAGTGGAAGGAGATCCTAGTCTTAGGAGGTCTTTGAACCTAAGACATATTGGGATTAACCTTGTGATTGATTGGGTGATAACCCCTTGTGGCTAGACTCTATAGAGTTTAGAAATCAATGCAGGTGCATACTTCGTTAGAATTCTATATCAAGCGTATAATCTGGATATCGAGTCAAGAGTTAGTTGAGTGTTTAAGTGAGTGAAAACTTTGTGAGTTAATGTTTCTTTTTTTTTTCATGTATGTGTTTCTTGGGTGGTGCACTTATGTAACTATATTTACATATGAAAATACACTAGCTTACCCTTCTTTATTTTTGTGTTTGTTTCCTTGTTGTGTTTTTCTTTTTGCAATGATCACTAAATGTTGGTGTGAGCAAATGTGGAGACCCCTAGTGATCATCAAGACAACGAAAATGTTGTTGTGTAGTTTAGGCTTGTTTGTTATTGCTCTTTTGAGCATCTTTTGAAAAATTGGTCTTATGTAATTCCTTGCTCTGTTGAGCAATCTTTTGCCAATTTAATTTATGTTTTAAGACATGTTTATGATATTGTTTTGTGCCCATGGTACTTTTGTTTTAAGTATATTTTGGGATGACTATAATGGTTAAATTCTAAAATACATTTTGCTATTTGCTCTATTTTATTATGATATGTGATTTTTTATTTATTAAAATTATTCTATTAAATGGGATGTCACTTTTTATGGTATCAAAGCCTTCGTTCCTTAGAAATTTGTGGGCTTATGCATGTTTTTTTTATGTCTTCCTCGTGTGTTTTTTAGCTAACTTCTTGGTCTATTCAAGTTAGACTGATGGTTTCCTTCTGTGTGAGCAGAGTTATGGCACCTCCTATACTACCTCTTCCACCCCCTTAGGTAGATCTGCCCGATATAGCTAGGGCGATCGAGGCTATGGTTGCAGCTTTGACCTAGAAGAGTAATGCTAAGTTACATCAACATGAGGCTTCCATGCAGCGTTAGGAGACGTCTTTGGAGCAGCAACAACTAGTTTTGCAGCAGATGGAGGCTGCAAGGCTAGCTTATAAGGTCGTCCAAAGGCAGCATATGGAGGAAAACATTGCAGCTAGTCCTGTCCAAGCTCCTTATGCTCCACCCTAGAATGGAGTTTGGAGGATTTTCTGAAGCATCAACCCACCAAGTTCAATGGCAAGACCAGTCCAGATCTAGCTTATTAGTGGATGAAGGATAAGGAGAGGATCTTTGATGCCCAGACGTGTCCCGATGCGAGTAGGCTTGCTTTCACAGTGTACATGCTCACTTGAGAGGTAGAGCACTAGTGGACTAGCATGAAGCTAGTCATGGAGGAGAAGAGGGAACCAATCACCTAGGAGGCTTTCAAGAAGAAGTTTCTTTCCGAGTACTTCCCTGATAGCGTGAGATACGCTAAGGAAATGGAGTTCTTCAAGTTGACTTAAGGCAACAAGCCAGTGGTGTTAGTTTTGAAATGGTGATTCAAGCCAAGAGGGGGTTGAATTGGCTGTTTAAAACTTTTTCGAAAGCATAAAATCCCTCTTAATTGAATCAATAGATTGGAGAATTAGAATGTAAAAGCTGCAGAACAATACACTTTCAATCGGTCAAAAAATAAAACAACTAACTAATTGTTCTTGAGCTATGAAATAGTCGATTAAAATTTCAAATAAGTCGGCTAAAATCCTAGGATTTTATGCAGAATGCCGAATTTGCATATTTAACTCAAACAACAAACTTTTACATACAAGACTTGTTCCAATCAATATTTCTAACAAGTATACAACCTTAGATTACATAATAATGCATTAAAGCACAATAAATAATGAATTCCTTTGTTTTCTTGAGTTTTTAGAGTGATTCAAAGAGAGTGAGAAGAAGGAAAGAGAATTGCATAGTTTTTTCTATACTAGTTTACTCAATCACAGAGCTACATCCAGTTTACCAAGAGAATTGCATAGTTTTTTCTATACTAGTTTCCAATATATTCAAAAGTTTTACAAATCACACACCAAGATTACACTTTTGAACAAAGAAACTCACAAGATTTTTGACTCACACAAACAATCACACTGCAAGAATCACACTTACCGACCTAAAATCACATCACGTAAACAATTAGAGGCACAAGAACATCCAAACTTGATGGTGGCTCTCCCTAACCAACCATACATGTGTTCTTCAAGCTACTCACAATTCAAAATGCCTCCAAGATCAACAAAGATCTTCAATCTACATGTTGTAGTTGTGTATCAGAGAGAGAGAGAGAGTTTTCCCGAGAAAATGACAAGTTTTCGCGCTCTAAAACTCAGAATTTCACCTCTACTCTTGAAAACACAGCATATATAGTCTGATTTAAATGAAATTAACCAATTGAATTTTCAGTACAGTCAGCTTATTTCATTGGAGTTAAGTGAAATCAATCAATTAAAAAATAATTCAACTTATTATATGAATTCATACCATAAACTATATACTACAAGCCTTTTAACCTGTTAAAAACCATTTTAACATATTAAAAGAGACACACTAAGACTAATAAGAGATCTAACCTATGTCATATAGCCTACCAACATGATATAACACATAATTATTATATTTAACACATTATTTCCAGATTTAATACACTAATAACATAATCTTCAAGTGGATCTTCATCAATCTTCATCAAACACATGTGATCTTCATGTGCATGACTTTATCAATTCTTTGCTTCAAGCTTACTTGTGCCAACATTCTCGAGTCTAATTGATGAGCTAAGATCCATAGAGAAACCTAAAAGAGTTTTTGCACATAAGATACCAACATACAAATACACACCCAAGCCAAAGCACACAAGCATACATAAATATCACATATGCATATGCTCCCCTATCACTTATAATGTGATTTAAATTCAGATTTCAGATTAAATTTGCAGTATTACATTGTTCCAATAAATTTATTTTAGGTTTTCCACTTTTAACTCAATTTTACTAATTTTTTTCTCCCCCTTTGGATTCATCAAATGAAGTTAATGCGTCGATCAGTTTGGAAAGAGGAAAATTTTAATTGAAGTAGTAACATAGGGGTGTATTAGGGAAACTGATACAAATAAAAACATAGCAGAATTAAAACAAAAATGAAAAGTACATCATGAAATTGAGACTGATATAATCAGTCGATGGAAATAGGAAAATAGTAGATTAAAAAACTGGAACAAATAGACAGACACACAAAATGCAACACTTTAATGTAATGCATGACCTATGAGCCATCTCTTTCACTCATTCCTAGGGTTGTCTTTGTTGTAGACATTGGAGAGGAGGTCATGAACATTGTGAAGTTGGTCATCCAAGTCTTGGAACCTTCTTGTGCAATATGCATGATGTGCATTTTGTGCCATGTTCAAGTCTTGAAGTTGGTTGAGAACCATCCTCTTAAACTGGGAATATGTAGGTCTAGTGTTCTTAGGAGGTTGGTAGATCTCAATAACCATGGGTTGTGGGTCATCTTCTCCTTGGTTTCCTCCACTAGTGCCTGCTTCATGGTCATTTGCACCAAATTCATTCACTGTGGACACATGGTTCAATAGGCCAATAGACTGCTCAAGCTCTCCTTCCACATAATAGAAACAATATAAACCAAGAAGAGTAAAGAAACATAAAATGAAAAGCAAGGGAAAAGGGAGGAATGGAGGATTCACGCCACTACAAGGCTAGCCTAGAAGAAGCCATGGCAACCTTGATGATGAGTGGTGTATGCAAGATAAGGCTCGAAAGAACTTCACTCCTTAAGGAGGAATGCTCTTACAAAAAGGTTGAAACACAAAGTGTATAAATTCTCCAAAATGTTCAACCCTTGTACAAGTGTTAGAGGTCCCCTTAAATAGAAGTGTCTAGGGGCCTCTTAGCAAAAACAAATAAGATAAAAAGGATTACAATGCAAATAACAAAACCTAGATTCTTGAAAGTAGGTCAACAAAGGAGCACATGGACACATTCTAGAAGTCTTCTCGGCCAAGGCAAAGTGGATGCTCCTTCTAGATGTTTCTAGACTTCTTGGAGGCCAAGACATGTGGTCATCCTTTCTAGATGTTTCTAGAAAGCTTTGCTCATTCTCTTTTCTCCATATGTGCTCTCCAAAAGCCATCTAAATGGGCCACTTGTCCTTCCTTGTCCTTCCTTGTCCCACCTCTTAATGAACCTACAAAACAAGTTAATTTTGAATTAGCATGTTGGCTTTAGGTTAAGCTAATCCTTTGAGTCAAAAAGTCAATCCAAAGTCAAGGTCAACAAGTCAACTTAAAAATAGTCAACCAAGCCAACTTAATGGAATTTTAAACTAAAGAAAATAAAAGCAAAGGAAGGGCTCAAGGAACTCCCTTTCTTCTAAGCATGTGCCATGGGCTATCATCCTTAGTAGGGATCAATCCTTTATCAACATTGATTGAAAGATTGTACCTTGTTGAATTCATCCACTACATTAGTTTCACCCTTGCGAACTTGCACACATGTCCAAGACGTTCAGAGAGATCTTAGATTAGCTTTAGATCGTAGAATAAGAACTCATTTATAATTTTCGTAATGTTTTTGTTTGGGCTTTATCAGATCTTTAATTATGTTGGGCTTTTTGGTGTTTTGGCCCACAATATATAAGCCCTTATGAAACACTTTGTATTCAGATTTGAATTTTATGAAATAGTGAGTTTTCTCTCAAGTCGAGGTTCTCCTTCGAACCATTAATCCTTATCTTTGAATCCCTTATTCCAAGTGGCGGATCTTCCTCACTTATCTTGGAACCTCCTCCAAGTGGCGTGATTTCCTCCCGTTCCGCAAAACCCCTAATTGACATCTTCCATTTTCCCCTTTTTCGTCTAGGGTTCATACCCATTTTTGTTCAAGACAAAATTCAAGCCCAAATCCGAGACGATCCTTCATCATATTGTAATAAGAGCCTTGTTGGTTTCTCTCCTTCAAGGTTCATTTCGGTTTTGTGTTTTTCCTTCCGAAGTGGGTTGTGGTGCGTTCTTGATGAGTGCGTATTTTTGCCCTCATTCAGTGTTTAATTCGGGGTATTTAATTGAATTTATGTGCTTAAAGAGTGATTTAATTGATAATTATGATAATTAGGTTATTTGAGCTTGTGTGATAAAAATGTGTTAAAAAGTTATTTTTAGCTGCATAAATTATTTTTGGATATTTTAATGTTTGTTGATGCAGCTGGAGTTAAGATTAAGCTCATTCAAGGTGGGAAAATAAATTGATTGAAGTTACATAACACCTTTAAATAAGTCTAAAATTAGCAAGTTCTGGAAAAATCACTAATGCAGGTCCAGTTTTATTTTACACATTCCTCTTGCAAGTGGACCACAAAAAACATGTTCTACACCCCCAATTTTTACTAAATTGCACCCCTCCTATCACTTAAACTCCATTCACTAACATTATGGTGCTTTGGATACTCCATCAGATTCATAAGCTAGAAGTGTGAAAGTGTTTATGGATTTTGGTTGCTGGTTGGGTTCACTACTTTGTGGTAGAACGCCCAAAGTTTGGGTGTTACAATCAGAATTGGCTCAAGTAGTGGATTACATACCACGTGTTTGAGAAAATGGCGCATTGAAGATAAACTTGAAGTTGAGGTGTTCTAAGTTGATTCAAGTGGCCATTTTTACTGCTAGCGCTTTTTTGAACGTGAATTGCTTTAGTCAATCAAAGACTAAGATAACAACCAAGGTGTGAGTGAGTTCAAGAAACTGGTCCTTCCAACTTACTCACGTGGAGGAAACATTTGATGTAGTGCAGTGAAGTTTTTGTGAAGATAAAAGAGTCCAACTTGGTTGCCTAGTCTATAATGACATTCAAATTTAGTGCAGTAGTATTGCTTTAGCAGTGGTCCACTTTTGGATTGATTGGGAAATTGGATGTTAAAGGGTTGGTGCACTCAATTGGCGTTGTAGCAAGCAACTTGGTAAAGCAGCAAATGTGTTAAGTTATTGGTTATGCATTCGGTGCAGTGGAATTAATTGGTTTTCTCTTGGTGACAGGACACTAGTGTTTGACAACAAGATGTGTTAAAATAGCTCGGACCAACTGTAGTAGCAGCTTGGTTGGTGCGTGGCACACAAACTCAAAAAGTCCAGCTTATAGTGCGTGAAACAATTGATGGTTGTGTGAGAAATATCTTGTTGAAGTGTTTATTAGGTGCCATTGAAATTGGTTGGTGCGGTGTTGGAAAGGTTTATAGCACAATTCAACATATGATATATCTTTCTTGATTGGTCCCTTCACCCAAGCCAATCCATTCAAAGGGTTAATAGTTTGTAAAAACTCCAAGCTAGTGGTTATTTGAAACGGTGTAGTGCAACAACTCTTTGGTTTCACTTGGTGGCATAACACGTAATACCTATTTGTGGGAACGTGTTTGTGCAATACTGGCTGGATTGGCAGGCTATAATAGCCAACTTAAAGCGGTGCAAAATTTATTTTGATGCAAAACGGACTACAAGTGATCCAAACGGGCCACAAATTTATTGGTGTAGGTTCCTTGAACAATTGACAACGACCACTCATCATTTGACACAACAACAAACATTTCTTTTAGGATTTTGTTTGACAGTAGCTCATGGTTTAAGCTTCGTTCAGTGCACACAATCTGAATTTGTGAAGCTTGCGGTGATGTGATTTGAAGTAGTGGATGCATAATACATTTGTTTTGGCATGTTGCAGTGCATAATCTAGTGTAATATTGAATTGGTGCAGTGGGGACAGTAGCAATTTTCTCTTCCCTACTTTGAGTGGTGCCTTTAATTATCACAGTTGCCCACCCTTTGATTTTGTGCATTTGACTGCAAACGTTCTGGCCTATACCGAGTAGCAACCACTCTCATTTATCCATTTGGCAAAAACTTCCTCGGTGCATATTGTGGTGCTTCGTCACTTCTCTAGTTCAAGTTCTAATGCACTTTTTGCATTTAGCTTTGCCTATTCTCACCACTTAGAGTTAGTAATTGTTCATCCTTGCTTTGCTTGAGTCTTTTGTACAAAATATTCCTTTGAGTTTGCTTTTCCTTGGATTGTTGTGTTGTGGAACGATGTATCTTAAGCTAAATTGTTGGAAATATTGCTTGTGGGAATTTGATTGGATCATCCTAGTTTAGGTTGAGCGATTTGTTTCACATTTCTAGTAGTAATTCGAAATATACTGTTTAGATTACTCTTGTCTTTTAAAGTGCTTTTCTCGTTGTCATAATCTTAGTTCTGTCACATATTTACTCTCTTTGGTTTAGCCATTTCTTGATTTTGTCATAGAGTTTTCCTTTCCTTAGCCTCCTGAGTTGAGTATAGATTTGTTACGTCTTTCACTTTGATGTTGAATTCTTGATGGGTTGATTGGAGGTTCTTTGAAGAACTGAACAAGAACTTAAGAGTGAGTGAATATACTTTGAGAGTGAAACACAAGTGGAATTGAGTGTAAACACAAGTGACTCCACAATGTTCCATACACGTTCGACCTTGGTAGAGGATATCAACTTCATTGTGTCCAGAATTATCAGGTTAAATAGCAAACTTGGGGAACTCAAAAGGGAGCACAAGCATGATAGAAGATCATTGCCAAGCGACAAAACAAGTACTATTAGGTGCACCAAGTGTGAAGGATATGGACACAAAAATTATCAATGTCCTAATTGGAATGTAAAGTACATGACTCTTCAGGAACTCTGATGAAGGATTATCTTATTTCCTTTTAAGATTATTGAATATGGTGTGAGTTGATTAAGAAAGCTAAGTGAAATCCCCAGTGGACATTAAGATAGCATGCTATCTAGATGTGAAGGTTCTTTTCACAAAGCTCAAGAGAAGAAGATGATGGATTGATTCAAAATAAAAAGGAAATGAAAGGCACATAAACCATAGAAAACCAAGAACAATTAAAGGAAGAAGAAAACATAAAATGGATAGGAAAGAAATGGTAAAAATGTGAGAAGCACGCCACTACAAGGCTAGGCTAGAAGCCATGGCAACCTTGAAGATGAGTGGATGTGTGGTGCCCCTTGCTATGCAAGATAAGGCTTAAAAGTATTCACTCCCAAGGGAGGAAACTCCCACAAATGGTTGAGACACAAGAGTGTTCTTACTTCAAAATGTTCAACCCTTTCACATGTCTAGTAGCACCCCTTATATAGAAGAGTTTAGGGACCTCTAGGCAAATAAAAGATACCTAAGGATGTCTCTATAAAAACCTAACCCTAGCTTCTAGAAACTAGGTCAAATAAGGTTACAAAAATGAGAGACAAAAAAGCCAAGTATGGTGTGTGCAAGGCTAATTTCGTTCTAGCACAAAAGGAGACAAAGAATGTGTGTCATATGTCTCCAAAAAGTGGCCAAAGTGTGCTAAAAACAAAGGAGACCAAAGGTACATAGGTACATTTGCTTCATGTCTTTTACTTTATGCTTTATGCCTTTGCTTTACTCTCTCCTCCACATCATTTATGCTCTCCAATCACCATGCGCCACCTAGCATTGTCTTCTTACTCCTAATTAACCTACAAAGCAAATAAACATAGATTAGCATATTGGCTTAAGTCAAGTCAACTATAGTCAACAAGTCAAACCTAGTCAAAGGTCAACAAGTCAACAAAGTTGATTTAACTAAGTCAACTTTGGGAATCAAAAATAACAAACACAAATGAAAGGGATGAAGGATTAGTGAACTTCCTTTCTAAACATGCTTAGTCTTCTTAAGCATGTGCCTTCATCCTTGGTTTGGGTCAATCCTTCATCATCCTCCCCTCCTTGGAGAGAATTTGACCACAAATTCTTTAAGTCTTTGTAGGGAGCTTGACTTGATTTGGGGGAGGATTTGCGCCTCCCTTTTATGAGCTCTTGTTCCATCCTTTCTAAGGGTATTACCCCTAACTTTGGTTAGGTCATCTTTATTTTCTAGACTACTCTTCCTCTCTTGCTTGTGCTTTCGGCCTTCCTTTTTGGGTTGGGAAGAAAAGGAAGGGTGTAAGACCCGAGAAAAATTAAAAAGTTATTTAAATAATCATTTAATTATGGCAGGTAATAGAAACATTTAAAGCAATTAATGTGTGGAACTATGACGTGGAAAAGTGCTAGCTCATGTGGGCGGCGCGACTGTGTTCGCGTTTTCTGTTGAATTACGTCTTGTGCAGGGGCATTGGGACTTCTGATGGTAAGTTTATGTATTGGTAGTGTAACCTCGTTAGAATTGGGGTCGAATGGTACTTGGGAATAACCTTTCTAATTTAACCTGGATAGAGTTGGATTGTGGGAATATGTAGAATCAGAATTGAGTTATTAGGGTTCATGGTGTGTACGAATTTGAGACTATAATGTCAAAGGAAACTGGGTCAGTGAATTAGGTGTGATTCATTGTATGATATTGGCTGTGGAGTATAGGTTGAATTCTAGACAGCTTGGCAGATTGCGGGTTCAACAACCTGGAGGGTTTCTGGATTCTGATATACCGCTCGGCGGTGCTTAGCTTGCCGCCAGGTGGCAGCGGGGACAGTGGCTCAACGGGCGTGTTTTGTGTTGGTTGTACTGGAAGAGGTTATAAGTGCTGTTAGAAGTTAGAGGAGGACATAATACACAATCATATGCTTAGGTAAGTGAGTATAGGATTGGGAAAGAGGTTTAATGATATGACTACGTCATGAGTCGTTGATAGTCATGTTAAGGAAAGGAAGAGAATTGGATAACATTAGTTAATGGATCAGATTTTGAAAGCCTAGTATTCTGCAGATTTGTTGTTAAATATCTTTGATTATTAATTATGGGCTTTAGGTGTCTTTGGTGACTTGTAAGCTTAAATGTAAGACATGTGATCATGCAATATTGTGTGGGACAAAATTCATGGCAGTATAGTGCGAGATAAGTATGATGAGAGGAGGATTGTTAATGTTCTTGAACTGTGGTATTTTGATGGTGAATGGAGTGCCTTGGTACTTGAGTGATGATTAACAATGGTAGAGGAATGAAAGAGAGTGCCTAAATGTCTTTACCTTAGGTATAGGAGCTATACGTGGGAAGGTATAGGGCTGAAAACTAACAAACTCTGATAAAACAAGAGTGCAGTATATTCTAGAGCATTCTAGAATTGCAGAACCAACCATTTTGAGTGCCAAAACCAGTAGCAGGGAGTTACTAGTATGGCGCCTGGTGGTTTGCTGATACCGCCAAGCGATAGGAATCATTGGAAAGACTCCTACACCGCGTGGCGCCTGGCGGCAAGGGAGTGTTCCGCCAGGCAATGTTGGGAAAACAATGACGCTGGGAGGGCGCTGGCGCCTAACGGCGGGCTAAATATCGCCAGGCAGTCTGGGCCTGTGTTGCCTAGCAGTGCTGGGTGTTGCGCCAAGCGATTGCGTTGCAGGTTATGACTTGTGCGCGTTGTTTTAATTGACAATGATGCTACACTTAGATCGGGAGATGTTGTGCCATGAGCGGGTAGGTTCATTGATAGTGGATAACATGTGATGATATGAGCAGGGAGGTTCATATCCAGTTACTCTCACGTGGGGATACGAGCGAGGTAGGTTCATATGTTCCGTGCTCACGTTTGAGAGATGCCATGTGCGGGAAGGTACGGGGCTGGTGGATCACATGTGTTGGACTACGGGCGGGCAGGTCCGTAGAGCAGGACTACGAGCGGGGAGGTTCGTAGAGGCAGGACCACGAGCGGGCAGGTTCGTGTGAGCATCATATTCCTGAGTCCAAGGCTAACCAGTTGTGTGATTTGAAGGCTATAAAGCCTTGGGATTAAGGTCTTGGCCAAGAACTATGTAGAATGAATAAGATGGGTGTATGATTTATCTTGTGTATTATATATCTGTTATTTTATTTTTCTCAGCTCACCCTTTCTGTTTGTGTATGGCGATGATCGTGTGATTCGTTACACGGGAGCATATGTTGATACAAGTGGTGCTGAGGATGTACAGGTGACGGAGTGAGGGCTAGCTTTGGGGATTAGAGCTAGGGTTTCCTCATATGTATTTTATTATGCTTTTAATTATGAACACGAATTTTGAGAACTTGTAACACGCTATTGTTTAAGTTATAAGTTTTGGCGCGTGTTTTTCATAAAATTAAATTTTCCCGCGTTGGGATTATTAACCAGGTTTATATTAAGGATTTGGGGAAAAGTACAATAATGGTCAGTGGAAGATAAGAATGAATGTATGATCTGGTACACTTGGGACAACCTAAAGCTAACGGAATGCAACTAGGACGGGACATGATGATTAAGGACAATGCTGACAATATTTAGCTAAGTATATGGGTTATGATAAGTGTTGAGGTAGTGAAAGGTGTGTAAGAAACTTAGCAAGCTATGAAAAATCAGTACCATTCGCTGTACTATTGTAGCGTCTAGCGGCAGAACTTGAGCCGCCAAGCGATAGCTACAAAAATAGTGAGGTTCTAGAGCGCGTAGCACCTGACGATGAGGGTGGTCCCATTAGGCGATGTTTGCAAGTCAATGTGCTTCGAGGCGCTTGGCGCCTGGTGGTACGTGTCCCCTGCCAAGCGGTCTGGAAGCAAGTTTCACTTGGCGGCTCTAGAGCAGCGCTAAGCGATAACACAGTGGCAATAGTTTTGATTACTTTGATATGCATGGTCTACAAAGCCTTGGGTGATACCTCGAAGGTCGGCTTGCTGGTGTTCCTTGAGTTGTGGCTCGGAACGTACCCCTTGAGTTGTGGCTTGGGATAAGGGTTAAGCACATGACATTCCTTGAGTTGTGGCTCAAAATGACATCTTTTGAGTTATCGCTCGGGATGGCGGATGAACACAAGGAACCCTTGAGTTGTGACTTGGGTTGGCGAGTGTTGCCAGTGTGAGTGTGCGTGTGGTGGCTCGTACGGATGGGTCCAGATAGATTGCCCTCCTCAGTATGTGGCTGACGAGTTTGGTAGTCTTGGGACGTTACGAACTTTGTTCGTATTGGGAACTCCACTTGGTGTTACGGAATATGGTCTGTAGCTGGTTTCCCGCACGTGTTCTACAAGTTGTGGCTTGTAGGTGTGGCGGCAAGACATTTTGAGGTAATCATCGGAAGACATAGATCACGGGTAACATGGTGGTGGCCATGTGGTATGGAATCAAAGGATGAAATTCCTTTGGTGTTTATATATATATATATATATATATATATATATATATATATATATATATATTGTATATATGTTTGCTTAACTGTTACCTCACCCTATCTGCTTGTGTTTGGCGATGATCGTGTACTCGGTACACGGGAGCAGATGATGTTGTAGGTGGATTTGATGATGATATTTAAATAAATGATGTTTATTTATTATTTCTTTATTTTATTATTTAAATTCGTAATATCCGGTCGGGATGTTACAATGCACAAATGCTTCAAGTATTTGTTTGATCAAAAAGAGTTGAACATGAGGCAATGAAGGTGAATAGAGTTCTTAGAGGATTATGACTATGAACTTCTACTTCACACGGGGAAACCAAATGTAGTAGCCAATGCTTTGAGTCGGAAGATGGTGCATGTGGCACACATGATGATCAATGAGTTGAAGTTAATTGAGAGGTTCAGAGATATAAAATTGTAAGTTGAATTGGGATCAAATTTCATTAGATGTAGCAACTTAACTATATCTAGTGATTTTCTGAGCCTAATCAAAGAAAGGAAGCTCAAAGATTCTAGTCTACAGAAGGTGATAGAGTTGCTTGGATCAATCAGTAAAAGGAGTTTGCCTTAGGTGGTGATGGTGTGTTGAGATTCAAAGGAAGAGTTTGCGTACTGGATGACACATAGGTAAAAGTTTGATCCTTGTGGAAGGGCACAAGAGTCATCTTAGTTTGCATCTTGGCATGACTAAGATATACCAAGATCTTAAGGAGACCTTCTGGTGGCAAGGAATGAAGAAGGATGTGTTTTAGTTTGTATCCGCCTATTTGACTTGTCAAAAGGAAAATGTTGAGCACCAAAGACTCGATTGGACGCTACAGTCTTTGGATATACTGATATGGAAATGTGATAGCATAGCTATGGACTTTGTCACCCATCTGTCGCGAACTTTGAGAGGTCATGACGCAATCTAGGTTGTGGTAGATCGATTTACCAAGAGTGTTCACTTCATAGTAGTGAATATGAGGATTTCCATGGCCAAGTTGGCTTAGTTGTACATCAAGGAGATTGTGAGGTTGCATGGGGTGCCCAATAGCATTGTGTTTGATAGAGACCCGCGATTCACTTCTAGGTTTTGGCAAACACTATAAGATGCTTTAGGAAGTAGATTGAGGATGAGTTCTACTTGTCATCCTTAAACAAATGGGCAATCGAAGCTTGTGATCCAATCCTTGGAGGATTTGATGAGGACTTGTGTTTTGGATCATCTTCGCAGTTGGGATGAAGTGCTATCGTTAGTGGAGTTTACCTACAATAACAGTTATCAGGCGTGCATAGGGATGGCACTATATGAAGCCTTTTATGGGAGGAGATGTAGGACTCCCCTGTGATGGTACCAAGATGGTGAGTCAGTGTTGGTTGGGCCTGAATTGCTGAAGCAGACTACAAAGTAAGTGAAGTTCGTAACAAAAAGGTTGAAAGCCTCGTAGAGTAGGTAAAAATCCTATGTTGATCAGAGAAGGAGACCTTTGGAGTTTGTAGTTGGGGGACATGTTTTCTTGAGGGTGACCTGAACCACTAGTGTGGGAAGGGCTATTCGCTCAAGGAAGCTTTCTCCTAAGTTCCTTGGTCCATATTAGATCTTGAAAAAGATTGGACCAGTGGCTTATGAGATGGCCTTACCTCCTCAATTGGCTAATCTCCACTTAGTTTTCCATGTCTCCCAGCTAAGAAAATACGTACCTGACCCATCTGATGTGTTAAAGGTTGAGGTGCAAGTTCGAGAGGATCTCTCAATGAAAGTGCAACCAGTTAGTGTTGAGAACTGTTAAATCAAACAACTCCAAGGAAAATCCATTAGTCTAGTTAAGGTCATCTAGGATAGGAGGACCAGTGACTCTACGTGGGAGCTAGAGGAGGATATGAGGAAGTCATATCTGCATATTTTCTCTAGTAAGTCTCAATTTTCGATGTTGAAAATTTTTTATATCGGGGAGAATGTAAGGCCCATTTTTTGTTTTAAAATATTGGGCCTAGTTTCATTGAAAAAGGCCAAAGCCAGCCCACTTGTTTACCCCTAGGACTCTTTCAGCTACTCACTTACCTTCCATTCTATCTCCTCACCTAACAACAACTCACTTACTTTCTCCTCTTTCTGAAACAAAAGTTGTGCTAGGGCAGCTGCGAAACCCTCCTCCCAGGTAACACAATCGTCTTTCCTCAATGTAAGTTAAGCTCAAACTTTCATTTTTCTCCCTTTCCAGCTCTATTGCATTGGTTCTGTCATGGGTTCTTCCTTAGAACCTCATCTTCGTTCTTGTGTTCGTGCTTTCAGCCCTCGAGTTTGCTTTTGGAGCTATTGTACTCTTTCTGTTAGTGTTTTTTCTCCCTCAAGTTTAACTCCCAATTAAGGTAAGGGAAGCTAGGGCTTTAAAACTTTTTGGTTTGCATGTTTTTGGTTTTGAATCGTGCTTAAAACGTTGGTTTCATGTTCGTGGTTGTGTTTTTTTAGTTTTTTTGGTTGGGATTATGGGTTTTTGCATGTTGAAAGTAGTGAAAACTTGTTATTCTAGCTTAAGCGAGAATTTTTAGCTTAAGCAAGACCAGTCTAGCTTAAGCGAGATCAGTCTAGCTTAAACGAGAATAGTAGAATTTCTCTTTGCTCTCTGTTCGAATTTTAGCTTAAGCGAGACCAGTCTAGCTTAAACGAGAATTTCTAGCTTAAGCGAGATAAGTCTAACTTAAGCGAGAATTCTGCAGAATTTTAATTCCTTATTTTAACTTGTGATTGACTAAGTTAATGTTAAAAATATGATGTATGAAGCTATACATGAATGATGTGGAATTTTTTTGACTTGTACTTGATGTGTTTAGCTCGGGATGATAATTATTCTGAGATAACAAGTGGAATGTTGATGGTAAAAGAGTTTCAAGGGAAATTCTTGTTGATGGTGTGGTTAGTGTATGCCTTTATATATGAGATATCTAGATAAGGAAGGTATTGTGAACTCTAATAATCACTCACACTCACATAGAGTAGAGTGATTATGTGGTGAGAGTGATATGAAATCCTATTCTTGGGAGGTGTTTGAGCCTAAGACATATTAGGATTAACCTTGTGATTGATTGGGTGATAACCCCTTGTGGTTAGACTTTGCAGAGTTTAGAAATCAATGTAGGTGCATACTTCTTTAGAATTCTATATGAAGCGCATAATTTGGATATTGAGTTAAGAGTCAATTGAGTGTTTAAGTGAGTGAAAACTTTGTGAGTTAATGTTTTTTTTTCATGTATGTGTTTCTATGATGGTGTACTTATGTAACTATATTTACGTATGAATGCTTAAATACACTAGCTTACCCTTCTTTCTTTTTGTGTTTGTTTCCTTGTTGTGTCTTCCTTTTTGTAATGATCACCAAAAGTTGGTGTGAGCAGATATGGAGACCCTTGGTGATCATCAAGACAACGAAGATGTTGTTGTGTAGTTTAGGCTTGTTGGTTATTACTCTTTTAAGCATCTTTTGAAAAACTGGTCTTATGTAATTTCTTGCTCTATTGAGCTATCCTTTGCCAACCTGATTGATGTTTTAAGACATGTCTATGGTATTGTTCTATGCCCATGGTACTTCTATTTTAAGTATATTTTAAGATGATTGTAATGGTTAAATTCTGATATACTTTCTATAACATCTCGACCGGATATTACGAATTTAAATATTAAAATAAAGAAATCTAATTAAACTGCACTTAATGAAATATTATTTTCCCAAAAACGCGGGAAATTTTAAAACTTTCATTACCTCAACAATAATCCAAAATCCATATTATAGTAGTAATAAATAATCTCAAAACCTCTACCATAACTCAAACATAAAATCCATAATAAAAACCAAGTTTAATACTAAAAATATTACAACTGTTCCAAAACATAATAAAACCTCTGAGAAAATCCTTCTCCCAAATCTAGCCTCGTTCCGGCTCTATGCCTCACCAGACCCACCTACAACATCATCTGCTCAGGTATACCACGTATACGATCATCGCCACACACAAGTAGATAGGGTGAGCTAATAGAATAACATATATACAATACATTTATGTATATAACACAATTACACCAAAGGAATCTCATCCTTTGATTTCATCCCACATGGCCACAACCATGTTAACTGTGTTCTACGTCTTCTAGTGAGTACCTCAAGATGTCTCGCTGCCACACCTATCGCGCACAACCGATAAAGCACGTGTGGGAAACCATGCTACGACTCACACACCGTAACGCCCGGTGGAATTCCCAATACGTACATAGCTCGTAACGTCCCAAGACTACCAAACTCGTCAGTTAATTATTGAGGAAAGCAATCTATCTGGACCCATCCGTGCGGGCCACAACCAGAACACTCACACCAACAACACTCGCAAACCCGAGCCACAACTTAAGAGTTCCTCGTGTTCATCCGCCATCCTGAGCGACAACTCGAGGGATGCCATTTTGAGTCACAACTCAAGGAATGCCACGGGCTTAACCCCTATCCCGAGCCATAACTTAAGGGATACGTTCTGAGCCACAACTCAAGAAACACCAGCAAGCCGACCTTTAAGTTATCCTAGAAGCCTTGTAGACCACGCAAAACAAACGGGCAAAATATAATTCTGCTGTAGCAATATCGCCTGGCGCTGCTCACGAGGCGCCAGGCACTTTCTACTTCCAGACCGCCTAGAGGGTATGGTGAGTTCGAACCTTTTCTCTCATTAAGAGTTTAAATTTTAGGGATTTAATATAATTTTTGCACTTAAGAATTGATTTTAGTTGCATAATATATTATTGGATATTCGTGAGTTTAATAATTCAACTGGAATTAAATTTAAGTCCTTAAGAGTGTGAATTGGGAATATTTCAAGTCATAAAATAAGTCCCAAAATCAAAATTTTGGAGAGGAATAATTTAGGTGCTAAATGCACCCCAGTTTTCAATTTTACTCGCCTTTCTGCAATTGGGCTATCTATTTCTGAAAAGGAATATTTCTTGAGCTAAATGCACCTCCAGTTTTTATTTTCCACACCCCTCCTGAAATAGGGTCTTCTAACTCTGTTCTCAACAGGATTACGCCACGTGGCAATCCTCTACTCACTAAAATAACCACTTAAAACTTGCCACGTCATCAATCCTCCACTCTCTAAAATACCCAATCATAGAATGACACCTCATCACCCTTTCTCCTTCACACAACCTAAACCCTAACCTTAATTTTCCTTCTCTCTATCCATCTCCATGCCGCAGTCGCCACCCTCCACGGGAGCCACCGCCATGTCCGACCACCGCTACAGCTCGCCAGAACCGTAGCCACCCCATCGCCCCCACGCCAGAAAACGCAGCCACCGTTGTTGCACCCTCGAAGTTTGCGAGCCTGCAATAGCCACCACGAAGCTCCGTTGCGTCGTCTTCTCCGTTCATCACGCGACTATCACCATGACAGCACCGCTCGCACCGTGACTGCACTCGCCGGAGCAGCCCATTCTTAGTCTCGCCATCGTCGTAGACATCTTTCGCAGTCCAAAACGGCCTCCCTACTTCTTCGTGCCTCCTTCTTCCTCCATCATCAAGCTTCCGGAACCTCCACTGATGCACGCCTCGCGTAACCTACGGTAGCCACGCAACGCCACTACAACTAATCTTTTCCCGTCGCGCCACCACCTCTGCACCTGTACCTACCTTCTTTATCTTTTTCTTCTCATATGCGATGCCTCTCGCCTTCGGCCGTGAGTCGCGAATTCCCTCAGGTACAACCTCACCGCTCGTGCCCCGAACGGTTTCGTCTACGGCGTGTTGTTGTGCTCCTCGAATGTCGCTCGCAACCTCCCGATCAGCGCATAGTGGCCACAATCGGAATCTACGAAACACACCTTGCGGCAACCCTCACGGCAGCCAAACCCCAATTGTGGAAAGAGAAATCTGATTTGAGAGAGACACTACTCTGATATGTGGCCGTCTCTCACTGGATAGTCAAAGAGTCAACACTGGTCAACCAGTCAACTCAGGGCAAAGGCGGTCAACGTTGGTCAAATAGGCTATTTTACACTAAATTTGGTAGGTGGTTCCTCTACAGGAATCCTAAATGGCCAAGAAAAGGAAAGAATCGTCTGGCGGCAGTTCATCGCCGGCCAAACTATTTCTAGAAATTTCTAGAAATTCTAACTTAAGGAAATAAAATCTCATCATAATCATACTAAATTTAGCATGCCAATCAGACTTAGTTATAAAATTAACGAGTACATCTATTATATTTATAGCATGCCAATCAGACTTAAAATAAAATTAACGCGTAAAACTCCCCTAACTTGGTTTCCTTGCTTAAAGCGCAATGCTAGAGTTACCCCTTTGGTCACCAATGGTCTCCTTAGCACCAACTCAATTTACCTCCTCTAATTCACTCTCTAATCACTGTTTTTCCTTAATTTGGTGCACCTTACAATGCTCTCAAAAATCCAGCCTCAAAACCCCTATATTCTCTCACAATTTGTCTTTTAACGGTGTCTTAATTAGCAATGATGAAGGGAAAACGAAAATGACATTAAGACTGAAGTTAATTGTGATTCAAAGTCACTTATGGACTGTTTTCCAACCCCTCTTGGCTACTCCTTGGCTAGCTAGGGTTTCTATGCCCTTTCACATTCATGCCAAAAGAAATTTTGGCAAAAAGAAAGTTAAATTTGGTTCTACCAAACCCACTACCATGCCAATGTCAAATCAATACAAAACCATTCAACCAATTAATGTTTCGTGATAATTCATATAATTCTATAATTATATTATCACTCAACATAATCAAGCATATTATCAAAATAATAATAATTTAAATAACGCACAAATGGCATACATAGGACTTGAACACAAGTCCTTTCGCACAATAAAGTACTTTCAACCAATTGAGTTAGTACTTTTCCATGTCACATCAATCAATAATTAATGCCATAAAGGCTCCCACTACCCGCATTTATTAATTATTTATTTATTTAATTAATTAATTTCCACATGTCTTACATTTTCTACTGTTTGCTCTATTTTATTATGATATGTGATGTTTTATTTATTAGAGTTATTCTATGAAATGGGTTGTCACAATAAATAATAGAAAAGAATATTAATACATATTAAGTAATAAAATAAAATAAATAAAGTTGGCGTAGAACTTCGACCTTAACACTAATATGAATTTGGTAATACTAAAAAAAGATAGGGAAGAAATCGTGGGATACAGACTTCATTATGATGGAACAATTGAGAAAGGATAAAAAATTCAAATTTTGTTTGTACATAGATCACTTTTTAACCTATTGGAGAAGTCATCTGCATAGACTCTTAATAGAATTTTTTAATTTAGACCTACACATGGACAATTGATACTAACATGTTTTTGTGAAAACTGCAAATGTCAAAAGCCATTACATGTTTCTATGCATGTAATCATAGGTTACATAAAAATGGGAAACGATTCCAAATTAGTGAAGTTGAACAAAAAGCTTAATAACACAATATTTAAAAATAAAAGAGAGATCTTGATATGCACTTTTGACGTAGTGGTTCCCTTAGTAAAGTAGTCATTGTAACACTATTGTGGAACACTACGGATTTGCAAATACTGAGGTAAAAAGCATTGAAAGACAAAACTGTGAAACAAAACCCAAAAGATGTATAATATCAGCATAGAAAATATTTGCAAAGATGAAAAAATGGAAGAAGAATACTAAAGCATAATACTTTTTTAACAAAGTATTGTTTCTGAAAATGACTTTGTAAAATACGATTGTGTTTTTACAGAGATGAAAGAAACGGAGAAACCATAATTTTGAAAACAAACAACTATGAAGTGTATACTTTTTGTTAAGGCTGGTCTGTAATTCATAACTGTAAAAAGTGTATAAGAGGTTTTGTGCAACATAAAATTAAGAATGGAAATGTGATAACATTTCACACTCGTCAAAACTAGTTATAAAAGTGAAGTAAATATCTTATAAAAATAAATTTAGAAATCTTTAAATTACTTTTATATGAAATCCAAATGATATGTGGGTTGGGTGTGACATTAATGACCTACAAAACGTGTTGGAAGATGAACAAAATTTCTTGAGCAATGTAAACCATCATATACATTGGAATGGAGAAAGGTTTATGATTGCTACAAATTAAATTTCTTGATCATTTTCAAATTAAATTTCCAAATTATTTAATTAAAACAAAGTGAAGTGTCAATGATATGACTATTTTGTGTGGTATTAATTACATGGAAAATTTGAAAAATAGATGGAAAACGATTTTGAGCAATGTAATTGTTAAATAGTCCTAAATTCATAATTATTAAGTGATATTTCATAAGTAATTACTTCTAAAATTTTAAATGAATAAAATGATGATTGTAGATTCTAAAATCTCTTTGTTATGCAAATAATAATAAAAGCAATTGATACAAACATTTTAAAAAATTAATATTTATTATTTTAAAAAAGTTATATTATTATGAATACATTTAAAATTCTCTTCATTGGAAGTTGTGTTTTAATGAGTTGGAATACACACACACTACTCCATTTATTAGCTTTAGTAACATATCCTTTGTTAAGTTTATTTTAAATGTTACCATAAGTAACTTTAGCAACATTTCCTTAGTAACATTTAAATAGATGTTACAATACATAAATTTTATCTACGGTACCATTTTTTTATAAAAAAAGAGTCAGTACAAATAAAATTTAACAAAATAATATAAAAAAAATTCTAAAAGCGTCCATCCTCTGTTCCATTCATCTTTTAGCTTCTTCAACATCGTGTTGTTGTCTCTAGTGAACCACAATCGAATCAAAACAAACTGCAGAAGAGCGGTTGGGAGTGCTTGCGGTCGGTGATGGCGAAGGACATCCCATGGAACACATCCCTTTTGGTGATCTGTGCGTCAGTGTTATGGTAGGGCACTATGGTGAAGTCAAGCATGCCGCTGTGGACGTGGAGTTTGGGGTTTTGGAGTGGAAGGATTCTAGCCGCAACAAAGATTCACCCTTTAGCTTTACACTTTGACAAGATTTGCAATCTCGTTAGTGTTATTGTGAATTTTGTGTTTGTAATCAATTATTGTGGTTTCTAAAGGAGAGTTTCTATAGTCTTCCTTTCACTTCGAGGATGAGTTCATGTTCATAGCTTGAATCCATGACAACCACCTAGTTTTGGTGAACATGTAAGGGGAGAAATTCTCTTCCAAGACGCGTTCGGGCACAGGAAAGGAAACTGATTGGTTATGAGGGAATGATATATTATATGTGTTTGGAATATTCAATGATTATTTATTATATTGTGTAGTGTACTTTTATTATGTTAAGCTCACCCTATCTGCTTGGGTTTGGCGATGATCGTGTAATGCGTTACACGGAAGCAGATGATGTTGCAAATGTTACAAGTGTTGCTGGTGCAGCATAGATTCGGAGAGGGGCTAGCTTGGGGAAAAGCCTTTATGATGTTTTCTTGTTTTATGGATTTTAAACATTTTGTAAATCTTTATCTTACCAAACTCAAAATTTATAATCGGTGATTATAGTTTGTGGATTTTGGTTTATTATGGTATAATAAATATTTTAAATTTTCCCGCATTTTGGGAAAACGAATTGTCATAAATACGATTTTATTTCCTATTTTAATCATTTAAATTAGTAATATCCGACCAAGATGTTACATTTATCACTACGAAATATTATTGTAATTATATTATTATTATTATAATAGTTAGAGACACATCTTAATTTTATTTACTATGGGATCATATTTGAATTACGTGTCATTTTTATTTCTTGTTGATATATATTTATATATAATTATAGATTATTCTTTTAAAAATTTATAATTTATAATTTATATTAATATTATCATTAGTATTTTTAATGGTTAAATAAATATAATAATAATTATGTTATTATTCTAAAAAAATTGAAATAAAAAATGTGCATACACGTATGTGTCATATGCTATTATAATTATTTCGTAAAATCAATTAACTCCACCAGATTGTGATATCAATTCTATTTATTATATTTAAAACTGAAATTATTATCGCATTACTTAGATTTACTACTTTGTTACTTCAATAGTAATATTTACAATAATATAGCCTAATTTTCATGACATTTTATTACATAATATTTTTACATGTTATTATTTTAATATACAAAATATAAAAAATACAACTCGTGCTTACACACGGGACAATCTACTAGTTATTAAAGAAAAAATTTTAACATCAGAACAAATCGTTAAATAAACATTATCAAATAAGATCTTTATTAAAAAATTATTTATCAAAAAGTTATATATTGAGAAACAAAAAAGCACTCAAATATAAATGTGCCCATCATAAGATGAAATAGTTTATAAGAAAAAATAATAACGTTAAAACGATTGATTTTTATACAATAAAAGCCTTCATTCAAAGTCAACTACGATTCAACGGTATTGAAAAATCAAAACGGAAGAATAGAAAGTTTAAATCATTCAACAAATCAAAGATAGATACAAATGGTTTGAAAAGTAAATTAACCTTCATCCATGTCCCAAAATACTTTGACAGAAGAAGAATCAACAACAAAAAGTTTATCCACTGTCGAAAAAAAACTTCATTTGTCAAACAACAAAAACTATAAAATAAAGAAAGTCTACAAAAAACCAAATATTTTGGATCCGAGAGTCAGTTACGCGTAGGGAAGGTGTTAGCACCCTACAGCGCCCGCCCAAAGGCGGTACCCTTAATTAAACATGCAAAATTGATGTGGTTTTCAAAACATTAATTTTCCCTAAAAATAATGAGACAAATAATATTAAAAAGAAACAAAAATATTTTTTTGATTTTTGGGCCCAAAAAGGATTGACCTTGGTCCTACGTATTCTCATTTAAAGTGAGAAATCAGGGTTACGTAGTTCTTTAAAAGATATTTGGAAAGTTTTTTGGAAAATGATTTGATTTTTTGAAAGTGACTCTGACAAGGATGGGCCTTGGTCCTACGTATTCTCATTTAAAGTGAGAAATCAGAGTTACGTAGTTCTTTAAAAGATATTTAGAAAGTTTTTTGGAAAATGATTTGATTTTTTGAAAGTGACTCTGACAAGGATGGGCCTTGCTCCTACGTATCTAACAATGGAGAATCAAGGATCATGTAGTTCTTAAAAAAGACTTTTGGCTAAAATTGTTGATATTTTTATATTTTGAAAATTTTATATATTTTTGTGTTTTTGAACTATTTGAACATAAGTGTGTCACACGACGCGAGCGGTCAGACAAACACTAAAAGAGAAAACAGAAAAAAAAAACATTATTTTAGGCATTTTTGAAAATGAATGTCACATGGTGCGGGCGACCAGACACACAATAAAGTGAAAGAAAACATTTTTTCAATTTTTAGATTTTTTCAATTTTTTGTAATTTTTTATAATTTTCAAATATATATATATTTTTTTAGAAAAAAAAAAACATGTGTACAAAAGATGGGACACAAATAAAATGAAGGTAAAAAGTAAAATAAAATAAAATAAAATGCATGAAGGCTGTGTAGGCATAAAAATATAAGGGTGTAAACTGTGAAAATTGGGGTGTAGTCAGCAAACACAGTCAGACCCAAAACAAGACCAATAGAAAATACGGGGTGCGAGATTAACAATTATGGTGGTGCACGAAGTAAAACATGAAACAAGTGTAACAGGAGTGCGAGGTTAGTAAACATTAAGGGGTACTCGCAGCATAAATTAAAACAAGGGTGTGAGATAAAGAAAAAGGGGGTGCGCAGAGATAAAAATTGGGGGTGCGCAAAGATTAAAGATGGGTCCGCGGAGTAAAGATGGATCTGGTTGTTAACCCAAACTCAATCTCTTATTTCTTTAAAAAAATCAAAAACCCTAAAGGGTTTATTTCTTTTCATCTCACACACGACCTTCTCCCTTGCAAAGTCCGCAGCCGCTGCGCCACCACGCCACGCCGCCACGCCACCACACCATGCCACCACGCCACAACGTGGTAGGCCTGCCTGCGACGCCAATCGACGTTGACCACGAGAGCTTGCAGACGTGCGAACTTCACTCTCCTCTTAGGCGTGACTCGAACCACCTTCGCGCGAGCACCCAAGGCCACTGCCATCGTCGGCGACAGCCGGAGCTAGAGTCAACATCAGCGGCCATTTCCCTGACGCGATTTATCTCTTCCTTGCGCAGAACCAGGGCCAGAATCCATGTTGCCACACCATGCGGTTGTAGCACATCTTCGTTTGGTGGTTTAGCTCGCCGGCGACTTCCTCTCTTTTCTGATTACAATGAATGGAAGGGGATTGGGTTTTAGGAGATCTGAGTGTTTGGTGTTGGAATGGGGGTTTCGTTCGGTGGTTTAGTTGGAAGAAGATTGGAGAAGGTGAATGTAGGTGTGATGGGTTCATTTTGGGTGCTGCTTTTGGGTCTCTATTTTTTTGGTTTTTATGCAAGTGAGAGATGAAGACGAGAATGAGAGTGGTTCAGGTTCAATGCAGGAAGACGAGAAATGGGGATTTTGTGGCATTGGTGATGGTTTTTGTGTTCTCTATCTGAAAACAAAGGTTGGTGATAATGGATAAAGTGGGATTGATGGTTTCATGCGTGTTGGATGGAGATGATGATGTTGATTCAAATGAGTTTGAGAATGAGAAATGGTGATGAAGGAATTGGCGATGAGGTGAAGGTTATGAATGGATGATGATGTGCGAGAGCGTGGAAGAGAGTAAACAGAATAACAACAATGCTAAATTCAAATAAATTCAACGCATACATTCACAAGCATCATTATTAGACAAAGCCAACAGAGTTAAGCAAACAGAGTTAAGCAGCTAAAGACATTTACCTTGTTGTAAAATTTCTTTCACTATATTCTCCTTCTAGATGCAACGTCGAGGGTGTGCCGAGACTTTTTTTTTTGCTCTTTCCCTTTCCTCTATTCTTGTTGTCTACCCCCTTTATCTTAGTTTTTTCCTATTATGTAGTTCTTTCTTTTTGTTCAGTTCTCTTTTCCTCTGCCCCTTCCAATCTCGAAATGTATGATAAGGCTGGGAGTAGATTCCTACTCCTTCAGCCATCATGACCATGGCCAGCTAGCTACTATACGTAATTCCCAATACAAAAATAATGATAGCATAGCTGATGCAACTCTGAACATCTTTCCACTAACTAATAGTAAAAAGAGATAGGTCTCTTGTAAAAGACATAGGTCGTCTACTGATAACAAAGACCTTACGTTAACCTCTAGTTTTCCTATTTCTCCTTTTTTCTTTTTCCTTCTCTTTTTTTGTTAATTTTTTCTTTTTGTTTTGTTTTCTTTTTCTTTTTCTTTTTTTTTATTAAACTAGAATGAGAGACATAAAACAAAATGGAACTATAATAAAAGAAAGAAAAATAATATAATAATAAAATAAAAATAATAAAAATAAAAATAAAATAAAAAGCATAAATAAATAAAACAAAACACAAAAACAAAATTAAATTAAATTAAAATTAAAAATAAAATAAATAATAAAAAAAGATAATAATAATAATAAATAAAATAAAATAAACATAGATATTTATTCTTTTTCAAACAAAAACATATTTTTTACCTTTTTTATTTTATTAATTATTTATTTATTTTTCTCAATTGAACTTTTAATTAACTTGTTTCTATTATCATTTTTATCAGTGTTATCCGGACGAAATTAGGTATTGACACATATTCCGATTGATAATGGTTTTTCTTTTGTTCTCTTTGGCTTTTGAAAATTTCTTTTCACTCTCCCATTCTCCCATTAGACGTTTGTATCTAAGAGTTTTGCTTTTAGGTGTTTCATTTTCCAAATTTGCGGTGCATTTGGGATCGAATGCTCTCATGTTCGGTGCCTCTAGCAACCACTATTGAGGTCAGTCACGTTCGAACTCTAGCAACCGCTAATAGTGTCACACATGGCGACAAGCCTCTAGTTCTAGTTTCATCGTTGCTTAGTTTGTCATAGAAGCGGAGAGACTCGATGGTGTGCTGGAGAATTCGATTTTGAGCACCAACAGATAAGCGACGACAACGACGAAGCAGTTGCCGCCAAGGTGAAATGCGAGACACGATAAAGTGGTGGACGGCTTGCTAGAGGAGGTTGACGAGTTCATGTCAAGGCACGAGTCTATGAAGTATGAGCTCAAAGATTAACCTCATTTAGGTATTGAAATATTTTTTAATATCGACTTGAATAATTGAATGACTCATTGATTTGTTTTGATTTTGGTTGGAATTAAAGTATGTGATAAAGGCCGTACCCCACCAAATTAAAACAGAATAAATGCAGTATATGAAAGTGAACCAAGTCGTCTCCCAACGACCAATATTTTCATTCAAAGCTTCAATTTCCAAATGAACACAACAATACAACACATGGGGGGTTTGGCAGACAGATTCAGAATGCTAATCAATAGATTAAATTAAATGCTACAGTGATTAAAACCGTATTGACATCCTTGATTCAAACGCAATTTCACTTATCATAGGCCACCAAATTAACACAAACTCTGCCTTATCTCAATCCACTAGATAATAATTCACTAAGCGAAAATTACAATCTAGCTTCAATATGCAATTAAGCAATGCACACATCCTTAAATTCGTGACAACCAAGCTACATACATTAAGCATGAACGTATCTTAACCAAAACGTATGCAATTACTCTGTAAATTAAGCATTAACAGATTCACCACATGCATTCCACGAATTCAGAACAAAAACATGGCAGATTTCACAAAACAAGCACAACCTCAAAGCTTCACTGCATTTTCCATCAAAGAGTCAATACACGAATTTAGCTAGACATGGAAATGAGCAATTAAACACTTCAAAATTGGAATCACAAAAACAGAACCAAGAACCCTAACTATGAAATCTGAAAACGCAATTTAAGAGCAAAAAGAGAGATTTCAAAGTTTAAATGGAATTCAAAACGGTGCTATCATATATAAATGCGAAAACCCCATGAATGGGTATTGTTCCAAGTCAATGAAATCACAAAACGAGCTGCCCAATGTAGAAAATGAAATCAAAACGCAAAACCCTCAATGGGTGCTGTCAAATGTGCATAAAAACGGTAAAAATGACCCAAAAACGTGAAAAACCGCAAGGGGGGACATCCATGGAAGCTTGGAGCACGAAAAAATGGAGTTGGAGAGAATGGAGAAGATGAAGTAGCGGCTCCCTCACTCCATGCAGACCTAATTTCGTAGTCATTTCACCCATGCCACTCATATTTACAAAACTGCCATTATGAGCTGCAAAATTACAAAAATGCCACTCTGGGTCTCAAATGTTGGCCCATTCACTCTGCTGACGTGGAAATGACATGGAAATGATGTGGAAATGATGTGGCGACTCTCTTCAACTCAATATTGATGTCCAAGCTCCAAAATTGCTTCATCCAAATACCTAAAAATAATTAAAAACAAAAATTAGACCAAATAATGCGAAATTAACCCATATTCAGAACAGTGACCTAATATGATTTCAATCTTGATTCATCAATATGATTTCAATCTTGAAACATGTTTTGGTTTTGGTTGGCTCATTGATTTCAGTTAAACTGTGTAGTTCCTATTGAACATCTTGATTTGTCACTCAATCATTTACTTGTTTTATTTTAATAGTATTTTAAATTATAACCTAATATATAGTAAAATCTAAAAATAAAAAGTAGCATAAAATACAAACACATCTAATAAAACTATGTATATCTTTTTTTCCCAATTAGTGAAACCATATGTTTTTATTATTATATATAATTAATTTAATTTTACAATAGGCCTGTGTTTGCTTGTTACCTGTAAACCAAGTAAACCAATTGAAAATGTTGTCTTAGAAACTCAAAATCTAAGGATAAAAGTTTTTCTTTATTGAAATTTAGGTGCTTTCTCTGGGTCGTTGTTACTTGTTAACAACAACATAGGTGCAAAAGCAACAATTGTGTCAAATGCGTTGATTGGTCTCATTGATCTCACTGATTAGTTTAAGAGAATTGATAGAAAATGGATATAATTGGTAGTTTCCTAAATTAAAATAAGTTGGTAATATGCATATAATACCAATTTGTATATGCATTCTTTACCCCTGTGTTCACTTATGTTTGTTGCATTCTTTGTTAAATAGTAAATAATCAACTTATTTTCGGATATACTTTGGTTTTTGTTATTGTAAATGTGGTTAGTGCAATGTTGATTTGTGCTACTGGTTAAAAACTCCAGGTGGTATACAATTCAAGCTTGCAATTACTTGGCTTTCGTGATTTGTCAGAGAATTCAGGTTGTTAGCATGTGCTTCTAGTATGATCTTCTATTTAAATTTCATATGATTATGGTTGTCTATGCTTCTCCCATTTTTATTTGTTATTTTAAAGTGATGTATAAAACTGGTGTATAAGTTTGAAGATCCTTTTTAGATAAAGATATATTGTACAATCAAAGAGAGAAATTTTATGATGTGCATGTTGCATTATAAGAAAATTGTAACATGGTACTTGATGAAGATTACTGGTAGTATTAACCATTAGATATGCAAGGAGTGTCCCTTTTGACTCTTTTCTTGCTTTTCTTCCCTCTTTTGGGATAGTGTGTTAAATGTGAAAAGAAAACGTAGGAAATGAAACAACTTGTCGATCATCACATGTTTGTGTGGTTTCTATGAACCAGGAAGGTAAATGTTGTCTCCTGAGTTAGATTAGATAATTGATGAATTTCATGGATATAAGAAAATAATCATTCTTACATAGTGTCCAGTATAGTGAGGAGGAGCACAATGGCTATTCCAACCATTCTATTCACATATTCTATTCACATGTTTAATTTATCTACTGGTATAATTCCAATTAGGAATGTAACCATCATCAATATTATTATTTAATATGTTCTTCAATCGATTTATCATTAGTAAGTTTGATAATCCATACAATCTTAAGAACTTAAGAACTTTGTGGATCTCTTATGTCATTTTTTGAAGCCTTTTATATAACCTAAGAGTCATGCTATGTTTTCATGCTTTGACTCCCTATATGCAATCTCTAGTTGAGTTAAATGTTAATAATCCACCTATACAGCATATGGAATACATTTCAGTACAATATAATACAAACAATATCATCTATACAGTGTTCCGTTACTGATTTAAAACATTACATAAAAAAACTAAATTAAACACAAATTGCGAAAATAAAAACCATTTTAAATATTTGATAAAAATGAGGACCATCCACAATAAACACTAAAACTATTTTAAACATTTAGTAAAAATAGAATCATCCGCAGTTAACTCTAAGAACATGACACAAAAATGTATGTAATCCTAATTATAATTATATCTATGATACTCGTTCAGGATTGAACTAGGCCGTTTAATTAACCCCAAAGCTTCCGCAACGAAGTAGACTCATCCGGAAGTGCAGAAATTGAGTGCAAATTCGTGGTGAAAGCAAAGTAGCCAGAGAAACTCCGCTTTGGAAAATCGCTTATGGAGGAAGTTTCAGAGAAGAAAGAATTGGAACATGAGGTGGTTACCAACGTCGCCAAAGTGATTTCGGCTATAAAGAACGCGAAGCACGTCGATCAAGTCATTTGCGCCCTTCATTCCATAGCTACCATGTTCTTCCCCGTAGACCTTTCTCTTCTCTCAGGTTCGTTGGTTTGTGCCCTAACTTGAATCAAATTCTTCACTATCCGCATACTGTGAAGGAACATGCACTATTTCACTTGTTTGAAGTAGAATTTTGATTTTGAATGCATGTTTCCATCGTGACAGATTGCATAGACGAGAGTTACCGAGACCAGGTCTGTACTCATTTTTTTTTCTCGTAGTTCGCCGTTATCATAACGACATATTCGTAAATTCGTGTTTATTTTGCGTTCAGGTCTTCAGTGTCGAAGTTCCTACTGCAGAAAAACGAAATGGTTGGTGGCGTGCGTTTTATAGAGGAGCTGCTTTCCCTACACTGGCTAGGTTCCTATTACTTGGTAAGGGTTTTTATTTTTTAGTTTTTATTTTCCTTTCCAAATTTTGAGTCCCGCAAATAATATTGCGTTTTGCTGCTCCTGTTTTTTCATGCGATATGGAACTTCCTGCAGATGTTGCCTCGAACTGGCTGGGTTGTTTTCCCTTTTCGGCGCAGAAATGTGTTTATGATGTTTTCTTTGTCCGTGGATTGGTTTCTGAGGTGCTGCAGATTTTGGTTCCTTTTCTCCAGCTGAGTCCGGTTGATGGTCTAGATGTTAATGCCGTCCTCTCTAATTCTGAAAGGTATGGATGTTCGCATTGTGCAATGTCTTGAATGAAGTTTCTCTTTTTTTGAAAGTTATCCGCATGCTTGTGCTTAATTTGGTGTGAAGTGATAAAGTGATTTGATTTAATGACGATGGGAAGAACTTATTCTGATTCCACATGTATAACAGATTGCTTGTACTGTGCTTGCTTGAAAATAAAGGGGTGGTCCAGTTAGCAAGAGAGTTTGGTGGTTCTTCTAAATTGAGAAACGTTACAGATGTACATACCAAGATGGATGTATCAAGGGTGGCACAGATTGTTGCATCTATTCCCGACAAAGCAAGAATGAACTCATCCACTTCCTTGTCATCACAGTATCCTCCTTTTCTTTTCTTGGTTGAGATAGTTTGTGGGTTTTCAATTGTTGAATACCATTATTGTTTGTGAGTAACCTTTAAGCAATTGATCTATTTTTTTCACCAAGAGTTTCAGTGTGTTTTTCAAGCAGGTTGTTGTGCAACTACTCTCCTTGGCAGAAAAAAGAGAGATGGTCTTGCTAGAAAATGCAGAGATGGATGAAATGGACAAAAATGGTGCAATGTTTTTTGTAGGGGAAATGTTTTCTCGAATTTGTCGCCGAGGCTCTACTGGTAAATAGAAATTTGATACTTCAACATTTTCTTTGACCTATATATATTATTAAATATCATTAGTTTATTTTGAATTAGTTATCATCCTTTGTGAAATATGTCATGTTTTTTCCAGTGCCACAATATGTTGCAATTTGTGTACCATTTGGTGGAAAAAAAAATGCATTCTTCACTTGTTATAAAGGTTATAGCTTTCAAAAGATAGCAAGTGTCACTTGGGTTATAGTTTGCAGAAGGCATACTATTCAGTTTCTTGTGTGCAATATGTCTGAGTTATTTGACAAAACTAAAAGAAGCCAGTGAACCAATTATCAATGTGAAATTGACATCAATGCCAAGTTTGTAAAAGTTTGAAATGCATTATTGTAAGTGCCGACATGCGGTTACAAACCACTGCAAGTTTGACATTTTTTATTCCTCACCTACATGGTAAAGATACCACCTAGAGGTTGTATCTATTTTCCTTGGACGTGATGCCACTCGGCTAAGATTCCAAGTCGGAGTCAACATGTGAGTATGTGAGTAGTAGTGAACGTAACCCAAGCAAATGAATGGCTCTGTAGTCTCTAATAAAGTTCCAAAATCACAATTGTAATATTTGATTATTAACTTGACACTGATGTGAATCCATGTTAAGCAACACTTCTAAAAGGTTAAATATGTTGGATGCTGGTATTTTAAAAGTAGAATATATTATTTTTTTGTTCTATTTAAGAGTACATATCTTATTAAATTGCAAATGTGTGCACTGAACATAACTGTTTTACTCTTGTCAGCATCAATTTAATCTCAACAATTTGTGAATTAAAGACTGTTCATAGCAAATAAAAAAATTATTGCAAGAGTCTGCTTTGGTAATTTTATTTATAACTCAGTTGTAAGGTATCCTGTTGTTTTGATGGATTTAGGTCTTCTCTATTGGAATAGAAATGTAATATTTCGTATATGTAAAATGCTGTTTTTAGGTGTAGTTGTGAACTATGAGCTTTAGCAATGGAGCAGTACCATTGCAAGGTTTCTATTGTGGATTTCTTTCAGTTAAGCTGTTATCTTGAAAAATTGCAGCAGTTGAGGGTGGTATCTATTTTCAGTGATATAATACTTTTCTTTGCCCCCTGATTTTTGATTCACCTTTGTGTTACATCATAAATATATGGGGCTTCTTTTCTGAAAAAGAATTGGAAGTTTCTCCTTGTTTCAATGTAAGATGGAATGTGACCTCTGTTTTGTGTCCGGCCACTAAACCCCTGCACTAGTGTTGTCTTCACAGATCCTGATGTTCTTCAACAGATCCTCTGCTCTATGGCAGTGTTTGTGTCTCTATTCAGTATTCTCACATCTCTGTTGTTTTATACTTTGGTATCTGTTCAAATTCCGCACTGTAGCTTGCAGGTCTCTGTATTTTTTTTGCGTGTTATGTTCTTTCTTCACACTTCATAGGTCCGTTCTCCCCTCCTCCCCCACATACTCCTTTATAAAATGAGGTTTGATTATTAATTATGAATGTTCTTACTTTTGGTATTTTTTATTTTATTTTTAAGAGTATTTATATTTGTGTAGTGTAAGTTGATTATTTTGTATATTTAACCATTGTTATATCAGCCATCCTGCCATGTGTTTTTATGTTTGGCCACTCTCCATTGTGATCAGGAGGACTAATAACCATTGTTTGAGAAACTGGAAACATCATGTTGAAATTGACTGTCTTCTAACTATTATCCTATATTTAATGGAAAACACAACAAATCTACTTTTTAAATTGCTGAAGGAGATAAATGAAGTTTGTGACTTGCGGTTAATTATGACTCTACTCCTGTGCTTGTAGTGTTGTGAATTATGTTTTAGTTTCTGTCTGGACTAGCTGTTTAGTGTGATCAAAATTGTTTCCTAATGCAGTCCCTTTCTTGTAGATCTTCTATCTAGTGAATTAATACCTGAAGTGCTAAGGCTTGTCAATGGTTGCTTATCATCAAATAATGATTCAATTACGAAGGAGTTGCTTGCATTGAAACCTGACATGGTATTTTGGTCAAGAATAATGGAATCCATCAGCGACCCTTATACCAAAGAAAGAATCTCTGAGCTGATTTTGCATAAGTTAGCTACTCAAGATGCAAATGATGTTCAAGCGTATTGGCTGCTGTGGTTGTTATTCCATCGAATTTTTAAGCTTCAGGCTTCTGTCAGGTGATTGAAAATATCATTTTGTTTTGCTTTTGTTCAGAATGACCTACAATACAACTAGTCAATTCTAAATAGCAGCACGGAGTGTCTGACTCTGAAAAAGTTGTATTGGGTACTGGATGACCACAGTTCTGAAGTTTTAATATACACGTTATATATTTGTGTGCTGAAAAATTAAATTAAGAACACTAAAATTAAAGACATTTGTAATTAGTGATAAAAAGTCAAAATTTGAAAACTAAATGCACATTTCAGTGTACAAGTAAGAAACTAACGCAGAGGTGGAGGCAGTGGTTGGTGTAGATCCGTGTGGTTGAGTGGATGTAGCAATTACCATAATTCAACTAGGAAGACAAAACCCAATTAGTAAAATAAAATAAAATATAAGGTAGATTGTAGGGTAGAACTCACAAGAACAACAGACTACAGGTTAGAACAGATAGTATCTCTTTCATACTTTGAGATATCTGTATAGTTCAGAAAATGGCTGCACAACCTCAACAGAGACGACTTTGCTAAAAATTTCTAGAAAACACTATGTGGCTGCAAATGTGGCATTGTCGCTAGAGAAGGTGGGTTGACATCATTGGAGAAAAGTGGGGGTGATTGTGGCCAATTTCCTGACTCTGTTCTGTTTAAATAAAAATGGGGAACATTCTCAAGATTGTCCTCCTAGAACAGCCACACCAAAATGACACCACTTTAGGTCCGCATAAGTGGTGTTTGCACTGAAAAAGAGTCATGACTGCTAGAGACATGTTCTAAGCCAAACTGGTACTCAATGATTTTTTGCCATATAGGGGCTAAGCCTCCACCATGCCGGCATTTCCCACCACTGACTACTATTGGGACACAGCATGGCTGTAGGCATGTTGACACCATCATAAGCACTTTTTCCTTTTTGTCTTTTTGTTTAATAATCTGTAATGAAATTTCAGTATTACTAATACTTTTTGTATGCTTATGCCCCTTTGTTTTGCTATGTTCCCTTGTCTCCACCTCAGGTCTATGTTTGTTGACAAATTCCTGCTATGGAAAGTATTCCCTGTTAGCTGCCTGAAATGGATCCTTCAGTTCGCTGTCCATGAATGCCCACCTGGTTCCTCATTATCAGAACATAATCGCGCTGGGCTTTTGAATACTGTCCAACGTCTGATGGCAGTATGGTCTAAGAAAGAATTTGTGCAAACAGCACCTATTGAGCAACAAGCTTGTATCCTTTTTAATCGCACCAGTATACTGAAAGTGAAAAGCATGCGGAATAGAGGAATAATAGCTTCTAGTTTTGAGTTTGAAAGGGTGGTTTAGTGCATGAATTTGCCTTCATTGTGGGGTTTGGGGAAGGGCAAGTTTATTGCTTTTACCCTTGTAACTGGAAAGAATTTCTCCACCACTACATCTCACCTTCATTGAGTTGCAATACAAAGGCCTTCCTGTTGTGTCAATGCTCACACCCTATTTGCTGTATATTGGGGCATTGTCATTATAATAATATCATGTACCTTCCTCCTCTGAGTATTCACTGGATCTGGTACCATATTTATTTATTTTTCCTATATCTATCCCAGACATATCTGCTGCACTAGGCCTTTCTCTGGAGACAATGTCTAGGGAGGAATTGGATGGGATGAAGAATGGAATGCATTTGATTCTTCAAGGGGTTAGCTGTAAGAATCATTTACTTAATTGTTTGATGTCTTGATATTAGAGATGAAAAGAGAGATTATGTAGGGTTGGAACTATTGCATATTGCCTACGCTTAATCCTTCAGAATGCTTTTAATAGCAGGCCCTACCCATTGGAAGCATGTGTTAGATCTGGAACAATTTGTGTAGTATGGGGCCTTCTGGATATAGGAAATGATTCCATTTAACTTGCTGTTTTACTCTGTGATCCTTCGTTGTGTCAAGTCAAATGTGGCAATTTTATCAAGATTAAGTTGTTGTTTGAAGTTTATAATTTGTAATAATTGTAGGGCTTATATGATAGCTTTTCCAAATCTTCATTTCCATGTCAGATTAGGAACTTTTTGCTGTGTAAGAAAGTAAGCTGCATTAAGGACTTTTCTCCAGTATTCAGGTGGTGCTAGTCATCTAGTAACCATGAATAAGTTCCAATAAGAACTTAACAAATGTATTCAATTACTTGCAAGGATTGTTTTCCTATCTGATTCAACCTTTCTTTTCAGTTTTACAAATAGTTTAACCTATCACTTAAAAGTTTTTCTATTTGCTATCAAGACATTCTGGACTTTCATCAAGAAAATTTAATACTGCAAAACAAAATAGAATGGTTTGTACTAAAACTTTGACTGCTGTGATGAAATACTGTTGTGGATCCATCTCCATCCCACTCCTACTCATCAACTGTGAACTTATGAAAAGAAAGTGCAAGAAAATATTGAAAAGTAGAAAGAGAAAGTTAAAGAGCAAAGAAAAAAAAGGGTTTAAAACATTCTTTTAATAAATCTCAAAGGTAATTTTATACAAAACAAAATTCAAATTTTGATAGCCGACAGCTCAGTATAACTAACTGACAACTGTCAATGAAAATAAACTCAGCTTAGAAGCTACTGCATGTCCTGTGCATATACACATATTCGTAGTCCTGTAAATCTGACTAAAATTGGTATTCCTATTTCCTGAATGAGTTGTTTTTTAATTTTTTTGTGTAATTATTTCAGGTAGGTTGGAGAGTCCTAATCATTTAGTTCGAAAAATGGCTAGCTGTGTTGCTTTGGCATTGTCTAAAATTATTGATCCAAAGAACCCCTTGTACCTTGATGATAGCTACAGTGGGGAGGCAATTGATTGGGAATTTGGATTCACAATCCTCAAGAAAGGGAATCTAGCTGCAGCAAATTGTGGAGGAAAAGGTATTGAAGAAACTAAGACCTCTACAGTGTCAGGTCCAGAGAGGAACACTAATTCCCCTTCCAATAAAGGAAAAAGTATTAATGTAAAGGGCAAAAAGAAGTTATTGGAGTTTAATGTGCTTGATCCAGATGAGATTATTGATCCAGCATCACTGAATCATGACTCAGACGATAATGAGGAGGATGTTGATGACAGTGCAAGCGAGAATTCATATTCCTCAAGTGATTCATCTTTACAGCCGTATGATTTGGAAGACGATGACTCAGATCTGAAAAGAAAATTTTCACAGCTGGCTGAAGTTATTGCAGCTCTTAGAAAATCTGATGATGCTGAAGGGGTTTGTAATTTGCTCAACACTTTTTTCTTGTATTTGATCATCAAATATGTCTATGCTTAATGTTGTTTTTATTATTATTTCTTGTGAGAAAAAATTAATTGGTTATGAATTACATGGTTCAATAATTACTGCGATTACCAAGTATTATATAATTGGTCTAGACTTTAGACTGAGCTATTAAACAAATCAGTTTATGATTCTCTCTTGATATCCTACTTTTTCTTCTGAAATTTGATGTTTAAAAATTTATTACAGGTGGAAACGGCTATTGATGTAGCTGAAAAGCTCATAAGAGCATCTCCAGACGAACTGAAACATGCAGCAACGGATCTGACCAGAACTCTTGTTCAGGTTCGGTGCTCTGATATTGCTTTAGAAGGTGCAGAAGAATCAACTGAAGACAAAAGACAAAGAGCATTAGTTGCCTTGGCAGTCACCTGCCCATTTGAATCCCTTGAGACACTAAACAAGCTTTTGTATTCACCTAATGTTGATATCAGTCAGCGTATTATGATGCTAGATGTTATGACAGAAGCAGCTCAAGAGCTTGCTGAATCAAAAATTATGAAACCCAAACATCAGACTAGTTCCCTTATTTCAGTTGTTTCCGATACCCGTCCTTGGTTCCTACCTAGCAGCACAGGGACTCCTGGAGCTGGTTCCTGGAAAGAGATCTCAGGTGCTGGCTCTTTATTGAATTGGTCAAATAGCTACGAGAGGGACCTTCCCCCAAAACATAATCAGGTCAAGAAGGGGAAAACACGCAGGTGGAGTCTGCGATCTCCTGCACAGAAAAACCAGATGGAGTATTCCCATAATAAGTTTCCCTTGTATGCTGCTTCATTCATGCTTCCTGCCATGGAGGGATATGATAAGAAAAGGCATGGTGTTGACTTGCTTGGCAGGGATTTCATTGTCTTGGGGAAACTCATTTACATGCTTGGGGTTTGTATGAAATCTGTAGCCATGCATCCAGAAGCTTCTGTACTGGCTCCTTTGCTCCTTAATATGTTAAGATCCAGGTACTGGCTAAGATATTAGTTGTTAATTTAATTGGAAACAGTATGAGGAGTGACATACCAAAAAAGTCTGTGTGTTTGCACGTGCTAATCGAGTTGATAATGTGTTTCCTATTGGTTGTAGTTTATACCTCTTGCTATGTTGTTTTTCTAGTGTGCTAATGCAGGAAAACTTTCAACTTTGCCTTTTAATCCATGCAGAGAGGTATGCCATCACCAGGAAGCGTATGTGAGAAGAGCTGTTCTTTTTGCAGCCTCATGTGTATTGGTTGCCCTTCATCCTACTTACATTTCATCTGCCTTGCTCGAAGGAAATGTTGAAATTTCTACTGGTCTTGAATGGATTCGCACATGGGCCCTTGATATAGCTGAGTTAGACACAGATAAAGAATGCTATACGGTAAGCAACAGAAAATTTGAAGGTTCAAAGAGGTTTAAATCCTTTCTGCCTTTTCTTACAAGCTTTTCAATTATATCTGCTTGTACTTTGGTCATACAAAAAGGTTTAGAATTTTATGCATTGGTCTACAGTTATTTTATTGTGCTAAGGTTACACAGATGTGGTTAGTTACTTCAATTAATGTCACGATTCATCAATATTGGTCTCATTCTGGACTTCTATTTTTATATTTATTTTAATTTTTCATGACAATATATTTGCTTTTAAAATATTAACTGATAAGCATCTGTCAATATAATATTTTTACTCAGTCTTTTTTGTTCTGCTGTAAAGCTTTGCAAAGCCTCCTTATCCTCTTCTCTGTTTTGGTTTAACTTCCGTTATTTTCCTGTTCCCAATAATTTTTTTATTTAACTATAGATGGCTATGACATGTCTACAACTCCATGCCGAGATGGCTCTTCAAACTTCTCGAGCGTTGGAGTCAGCAAGAAGTTCACTCAAGGCAGGCCCTGCACTTACATCCGGCACATCCAATGTGACCATTAAAATTCCCTACTTAAATGGGGATTAAAGATGCTTCTGGCTATTGTGAGTGGCTTCTAGCCCAGAATATAAATTGTAAGTAGTGCTAATTATTTCTGCCCCTCCTTATTAATTTAACTTTTTTTGATCCATTCCATGTTTTCCCTCAGGGATTTGTATATTTCAGGATTCTATATTGGTACATCACTAAAGTTTATATTCTTATTCAAAACATTTGAAATTTAAAACATATTTATTCTTACTCCTTTCCTATTAGTTTTGAGGTTCTGGTCTCTTTCCACCAATTCCTTCTACTCTCATATTGTTTTAGGTACTTAATATAATTACTTAATTATAAAAAATTCAATTTTATATAACTAGTTTATATATATTTGGTTGATGAGAGAAGGGAAAAATATATAGCATTTGATCAACTTGATTGATTCTGTTTTGGTTTTTGGTACTTATTGAGGATCTTTCTTATTTTACAAACTTCTGTTAATAATTTCAACCATACTTATTGCTCTATTAAAACTATTTAACATGGCATGTATGTTGTCATAGAGAAGGTGTGATGCAGAACAATAGTGGAGGCAAAATTCTGGAAGTTAAGAGCCATTTTATCTCAGTAGGGTTAGTGGCAACTGCTTGGAAATCTGTCCGTCATAATGCACTGTTTTCATATGATCAAGAATTTGGATTACCTCCACAAACAATGTGTATGTAAGCAACCAGATCATGTGCTGACTTATGAAGTATAGAAAGTGAAAAGTTCAAAGAGCATTCAAGTAAGACGAGTCTCATGTGATACTGAAAATGCATGCATGGCTGTTAGCTTGTGCACGAAAAATTGAAAGGGAAAGGGAGGTTGAGCGTGATAAAAATTAAAATACTACACCTGCAATGCACTCTATATGCCTATCCACTCGAAGCATGTCTCTTTCCCATCATGTGGAACTTGCCTGAGATCCTGAGGCTGGAGGATGATTAGGTTTCCATTCCATGGATATAATGTGGAGAAATTAGTCATCAACTTACACAGAAGAAAATGCATTCACCTTATCATGAGTGTAGATGAAAAGAGAAGAGGGCATAAAATTCTTAGAGAAAGATGCCACCATACATGTTTGAGAGTTTCGACACCCTAAGTGAAGAAAACATTTTTAATGATTCAAACATGTTGATAACAAAATCATATTTTGCTAATATAACAAGCAAAAGTAAATGAACCAATTTTCCATTATTGTGTTCTGTTGCTTGTCTACTTGCTGCTTTATAATCATTATTTTTTATATACAGTGAAGTTGTATGTGTCTAATTTATATAATTTTATCTAGAGTTCAAATGTTAAAACTGCAAGTACACCACCTCAGTTTGTAATGTTACTTTCATAATTAATTGAACATGATTTGATATGGATTACATACACTAATACACAGTGTAACATTGGAAGTGCTCACATAGCTTATATGCTAACAATAAGTACATTATAAGTTTTAAGGAAACCACTCACTGTAATCTGCCAACTACAACATGGATTTCTACCTGAATAGATGAACTGATGCGATAATATTTTGTAAATGTCTAAAAGGTATAGTGATAGTTTGTTTAATTTACCAAAGAAGTTTAATTTAATATATTATAATATTGATGAAGTATGACTTTATTTATCTATAAAAAGTGCGTGATAATCCAATGTGCTCAGATATTTGAATTTTAGAACAAAAATCAGATGATGATAATAAGAAAATTAAGTTTAACTACAATCCACATTAACATTACTTTGTTAAAACATGTATCTGTATTTTTTTACGTTAAAAAACATTTAAATTATTAAATTTATGAACACTTTTATAATAATTTTGAATAATTAAAACTATTATTTTAACCATAAAAACAGCTTATGTTTAAACATACATAAAATGAGCTCAAAAAGAAAAACTCCTAGTTTAATGTAAACAACCATACTTTCATCTTTAAAATAAACAACCATATTTTCGTTTATATATAAAAATAAAGATAAATATATATTGGATTGTCATAAAAAAAATATTAAATAAGATTTCTAATATAATATTATGATATTATAATTATATAAGATTATAATTATATATTTCCAAAGAATGACTTACTTTAAGAATAATTCACACAACATATAAATGAAATAAAAAAGTATAAATTTTAAGAAATAAATTGAAGATTATAAATTAATAGATATAAATTGTAAAATTTTTATAAATTGTTATTAATGCATAATTATTATAAAAACAAGTAAATTATAAATTATAAAATGCAAGATTAATTATATGCAGAAAATATATTGAAATAATAAACAAAGATTAATTACGACAAAAATCCACACTAAGCAAAAAAGAAGAAGATAATTACAATTTAATAAAATCTACTTAAATTTTATTTGCTCTGCAAACCATTCATTAAAATAATGCATTCTTTTGAAAGCCAAATCAAATCTTGTTTATGCTCACCATAAGAAATATAATGTATATTGAAAAAAAAAATAATTAAAAACTAATGTGTAAGAACTCTAGAAAATATTTGTAAACATCATGAAGAGGAAGAAAGAGATTTTGAAATTACAATAAAAAGAGAATAATTAAAGCAAAAACCCCTTCCTCAGAATGAGAACCATTTTTGGGTTCAAAACACTTTCCACAACACTTACAATGTGCTTATGCCTTCAGCCGATTGTTCCAACCGAACACTGTTAAAGTGTTGAGAGAACCCTCTGCTTCCTGGTTAGTGATTATTTATTTTATTATTTTAATGTTAATATTATTGTGATGTGATAAAAAACCCTTTTGGTTCTGTAACACTTCAAATGGAAACAACACTTTGAAGCTACACCATAACAACTCATTCACTGCAACATCAAACTCTTTCTTTCTATTAAATGAAAAATAAATTAATATATAATTTTAGTAACAGCGATCAAAGAAAGCGTAGTATGCATCATTTCGAGGGTTTCTAATTTTTCCCAAATTTTGACCAAATAATGTTACTTTTTGTAGAAGGATGGTTGTCAGCCACACACATGATCAGTTTGTTTGCTGCCAAAACAGTGAATCTAAGTATAATCAAGTTGTGCCCTAATACCTGTACAAAAAAATTTGCTTGAGAGGCATAATTAGTTTCTGTGTGATGTTTCTGTACAACCTCAGTAGTTTTAATGAACATGTGAGTTTGTTTGTTAGATATGTATCTGACATAATTGTTGCGGACTATGATTGTGATTTCTAGGTTTCATTGATTAGTTTTCATTTTCTTGAATTTCAAGGTTAGTTTTATTATTTCCTTTTTAGAACTTTTTGTGTTAATAAAAGTTGTGATTACTATGTTTGTTTTTGTTTCACAACTTTGACATGGTGTTTAGAAAGCTGATATGCTTTGAGAACCAAATGGAGAAGTTGATTCTGTCTGTCATTATTCTTCATCACAGTGGTTTCTGTGAAACAAGAAAGAAAAATCAATTCAGGATACAGAAACAATACAGTCTACAACTCCTTTAAGAAAGAAAAGTTGAAGCCTTAGATGATGGAAATTCGTTCTTCACCATTTCCATTTGATTGGAGCAATGTTCCCCAGCGATTGCGGACAAAAAGGAAGAGAAAATTTAATGGTAAGGAAGCACTTTCTAGACCCAACAAAGTGCATTCTAGAGCAAAGGAAACACACTCTAGACCCAAGGAGGAAATTTCTAGACCAAAAGAAAGGCATTGTAGACCCAAGGAAGCACTTTCTAGACTCAAGAATAAACTAGACAGTGGAATTTTTGATACTTTCTTGATGTGAGTGGCAGTCTAATAATGATTTATGATTCAATGGAGCAACTTCAAAATTGAGGCCTTGTTTGTAATATAAATTTTCTGGCAGGAAAATATGGAAGATTTTCCCAGAAGACAGGAAGACACAGTTTATGTACTTTGACAGCTTATGGTTTAGCCTTTACAGGAATGCTTCATCTAAGGATAAGGTGCTGACTTGGATTAGAAAAGAACCTATTTTCTCCAAGTCATATGTTTTTGTTCCTATAGTCTGCTGGTAAATGCACTCAATTTTCTTTATAACCAAAATTTCTATTCCTTATCTGTTAAATGTTAAATCTCATTTGCTATATAGGGGTCACTGGAGCCTTTTGATCCTCTGCCATTTTGGTGAGAGCTTGCAATCAGCTACTAGATCACCATGCATGTTGTTGCTGGATTCACTTGAAATGGCCAATCCAAGGCGACTTGAACCTGAGATAAGAAGGTGTGTTATTACTCAACAATATCTACTCATTGCCCAGTTGAAATATTGATAAGGAAGCAAGCTGTTGAATTCATTTTCAGATTTGTACTAGATATTTATGAATCAATGGACCGGCCTGAGACAAGGCGAATTGTATCTCAAATTCCATTTTTGGTGCCTGAGGTAATTATCACCCTTCTTATGATTTGCAGCTCAGTGTAACCAAATAACCAATGATAAAAGCAAATTACTGTAGGTGCCACAACAAAGAGATGGTAATGAATGTGGATTTTTTGTGCTCTATTTCATTAATTTGTTTCTGAAGCATGCTCCAGATAACTTTAGCATGGAGGGATACCCTTACTTTGTAAGTTATCCGTTTGTTCTTGAAATTTATTATTAAAATATGCATTTTCATTCAGTTATGTTTGATATTGACCTTGAAACTTGAAATGCTGCAGATGAAAAAAGATTGGTTTAGCTTTGATGGCTTGGATAGGTTTCATGAGGGACTTATTCACTGAATTAGATGTCTCCAAACTTGACTAGACTAGTTATTTGATCTAATATACTTTATTCTTGATTGATTATATTAGAGTGGTAATGGGGCGATATGTTCATATAGGAGGCAGGTGCATCTAAAAGTTTAGTCTATAGTTTACAGGTTATTCTCTTCTATGCATGTAGTTCAACTTTGTTAGACTCATTTTCCTCTGCAGTTCATGTTTACAGTAGCAATTTGCTTCTATTTGTATTGTTAAATTTTGTTCAAATTCGTAAAAGCAGTACTTATGTTACCTTGGTTAACAGATTCAGGCTTAATTGTAGAGTTTAAGAGATTTCTAATAATGTTATTGGCGATAACCATGGTAATGGGAAAAAGAAACCAAACTTTTCATTATTTCTAATTAGTTCATGATAAAATGATTTTCTTGGAAATGTTATTGACTAAGAGAGTGATTATGGTACACCGTGTTATAGATTAGTTTGTACACGAGTTTATTTTCATCATCCTCTCAATGTGCTTCTCTTTTGTTTATCTTTCGAGTTTTGTGTTTCATAACCCTTTTGTGATCTACAATTTGAATTGTAAGATGGTACATTGCTTTCTGATAGATCTATATTTAATGTATAATTCAAATTCTTAATTTAACATAAATTATTAAAAGAATAGGGGTATCACATTAATGCAAAAGATTAAGATTCTTACAAGTGACTAAATGTAGCTACCCTAATTAGCATACATTTTACCACTAGTTCCATCATTACATATATTAAGTACATGTATAAATATATAAACATGCATCTGACTTGGTATGTCGAGGGGTGACTCAAGAGATTGAGAGGTCTAAAGTAAACTTAAAAGATGAGGTATTTATTTAAATTTTTCTTTTTACTTTTTTTGATGTAAAATTATTTATTAAATTGTTATAATTAATTTCATTTAACATTTTTTTTTCAATAAATAATGGGACTAATTTGTTTAATCTTTTTTGGGATATTATTGATCTTAAATAAATTTTTATTATTTTTTATTTTGAGAAATTTCTTTTAGTTGAAGCAATTAACATTGAAATTGTTATCATTATTTTATAAGCTATATATGCATTTGGAAGAATTTATTTTTTTTATATAATTAAAAATGTCAATTGGTTTATCATTTTTCACACATGCATAATTTCTTTTAAGATATTTAATTTTGAAAATAAATCAAATCTATCAATATCCAACAAATTATCAAGTTTTAAAGATTTTTCAAGGTTTAAGTATTTTTCTTTCAAAAATGTACAATCTAATGACTTTAATTTTTTAACACTAAATAAAAAAACCAAAAATATCTTCATATATTTTAAATTATTCAAATTTACTTTGAAGTGTGGTAATTGTTTTATCTACGATACATAAAAAGTAATCAATTATAAATGATTTTTAAAGAGCAACTTAGGTTCTATATTCATTTCAAAAGCAATTTTCTTGAAAGAAATTAATGCATTTTCAAATCCATTTTCTTTGTTCTTTTCAAAAAAAACAAATGAAAGAAGACATTTGAATTGTTCAATAGCTTCACTAATGCACATATCTTTTGATTGTAAATTCTTACTAAGATAGTTAATTGAAAATAAAATGTCATACCAAATATTTATGCCTAACAAAAACTCAAAGTTTTCTAGTTCATAACTTGCTAAACAATCAACTTCACTTTTTATTTTAAGATCATCACTAACTTAAGCTAATTCAAATAAAGCATCTCTTACTTGTGAAGTTTGAAATCTTACATCTTTCACATTTTCAATACGACTTTCCCAACGTGTTTGTGACAATGATTTAAGAGTTAAGTTATGTATATGGTTTTGGCAAAAAATTTACCTTTTTGTAGAAGAAGAAAATATAGTATATATACATTGTAACACATAAAAAAAATATAGCTTTTGGACAAGAGTTAGCAATATCACAAAGTACTAAGTTTAAACTATGACAACCACATAGAGTATAAAATGATGTAGGATTAATATTAAGAAATTTTTCTACACACCCTAATGTTTTCCTTTCATATTAGATCCATTATCATATTCTTGTCCTCTAAGATCGTTAATATCAAGTTGAAGATTTTTTAATTCATCAACAATAACATCAAAAAGACCTTTTCCACTTGTATAATCTTCTTTTAAAAATTCTGAAAAATACTCATTAACTTGTCTAGGAGATGATGAAATATCTACACACAGTAATACATAAGACATTTGCTCTTGATGACTTATATCTGGGTTGCAATCAAGTATGATTGAATAATATCTTGTATCCGTAATTTTTTTTATAATTTTTGTTTTGATTTCACTTGCTAACAAATTTATCAACTCATTTTGTATATTATGCCTAAGGTAATGGTTGTGAATTTCATCATCCTAGACGAATATGTTGCATAATTGGGTCAAATTCTACAATCATTTGGTTCCTATGGAAACAAATAAGAGAAGTCAGACACAAATATCACCTTACCTCAATCCACAATATCTCGAGTTGGCTACTCCTCGGCTTGCGTATGTCATTTGCTGGTATGCACGGCTTGGACCCATGAGGGGTTACCTACGGAGAAGGCTCTGACGATCAAGTCAGCCAAAAGATTCTTAAAAAGTCAAATCTCTTGATTAAGAGATTAATGAATGCGTACCTTTAATTACTGGGGTCCACACGTATTTATAGAGTTATTAATTATGTCTGGCCTTATCGTGGGCTAGGCCATTGCTTGGGTTGTAGATGGGCTTGGGCCTGGCCCAGGCCCTTAGTTAATGATTGTTGGTACTAGGGGCCTTGTCTGTCATATTCTAAGTATGGAATGGTCAACAGATGTCATCTTGTCCTCTGAAGTAGGCGGCCTAGGCCGCTTATGCTTGTCTGTTTATTCGTTTGATAACTGCTTGTGGGGCTATACGTAGGCGGGTTTAGCCATGTAGTTTTATTAGTCCGCCTAGGTGCAGTACACATTTCAATTAGACTTAAAAAATTTCCATTACCAAGAGTTTTAACAACGTACTAATTCTTAACAACACATTTCTCCGATGTTCTCTATCTTTATTTATTTGTTCTTGAACATACTTGTCTATTGTTTTACTTTTTTTTCAATCTCATTTCCAAATCAATCCATTCATTCATTTTACTAATATTCTCATTTGATATTTCATGTCTCCTCAACTTATTACTAAGATTTCTCCGGTCATTACTACCTTCATTAGCTAGTTTACTTGTACGAGAAACAATATTAAATAATTTACAGCAAAAACAAAAGACTTTATCTAAATCTCTAGAATACATTAGCCATCTTCTTTCGTATTTCTCTCCACTAGGCAATGTTTGAAAATAATTTAATGAAGAAAAGTGCCTAGAATGTATATCCTTAGGAAAATCTATATCATTGATTTTAATAGGACCTTTTTCTACCAATAAATCTCTCAAATTTGTATCATTATTCTTTCATTGGCTTGGATCACAAATATTTTTGTCAAGAGTAGAATCATTATCTAGTCTCTCAATCTCCTCCTTGTTGTCATGGGTTTGAGAATCATAATTATCCTCATCACTAACTACTTCTTTTCTCTATTGTTGTTTTCACCTATATCTATATTGTTATTATCTTGTTCATTCAAAGAGCACCCACCTGTATTTTCTAATTCATTTTTCTTATCTATTTTTATAAATTTATTCATAGCTTATTTTTGTGATGCAATTAATGCCTCAATTCTTTTCTTCTTTTGAATTTTTGAATAACCTGATTCAAATTTTCTAGTTGACATATCTATATATTTTTATGTGAAATAAAAATTATAATATATAAAACACTCCTAAAGACAAGTATATAAAACGAATGAATTAAAACAATAAAACCTGGTTTTGGTTGTCAAGAAAGTAAACTTGATAGTAGACTTGTAGTATCTTGAAGTCTCAAGCCTCTTTCTCTTTCTCACGTCTCAACTTTTTAACATATCTGCAGAGTTTATTTTAAGATTAATCATTAATAAAAATAATTAAAAAAAAAAGTGGGCAAGATATATGAAAGAAAAACTCTCGAAACCTTTAAATCGAAAAGTATCGAAAAATAAAACTAGACAAAAGAAACACATTTATAATTCTAATACAAATCCAAAACAAAATAAAAATAACAACAACACAAATAGAAAGAAAAAACATACTAACCAGTAATAATGATGAAAAAATTGACACACACGAACAATATGAGATTCAAGGAATGTAATATGGTAAAACCCCTAAAAAATGACTTTTAGGGTAGAAGAAAGTAAGGAGAGACAAGAGAACTCCCAAAGAGATAAAAGAAGAAAATAGAATACAAATTGATGGTAAGAGAATAAAGATATCTAATCATTCTTTTTTTCGTAAACAAAATTATAATTTACTAAAAAAAGTTTTAACTCATTAATTATCATTTTTAATACCAATAAGAATTATCAGACAATAATAATTTAATTAAATTTTATTTCAAACATAAACTTATAATTAATTTAATAGAGCTATATATTAGTAATAAAAAAAATTTCGAAGCTTTTTTTTTTCTTAAACATGATTTTATAATTAATTTAATAGAGGTATCTTAGTACTAAATATAAAATTTTTTGAGGCCTTTTTTCTTAAACATAATTTTATAATTAATGTAATAAAGAAATATTAGTAGTCAAATTTTTTTTTTTAGGCCTTCTTTTGCTGGAGGCCTAAAGCGAGTGCTTTATTCGCTTTACCCTTGAGCCGACCCTAGGTATGTCCAAGAGGTTCTACCATATACAAAGTTGTAAAATTACATTCATTCATTTTATTTACATTTTTGTTAAAAAAGAAAGATGAAGAAACTTTACCGTCTCACTATCACTTCTAACTATCACCTACAAGGTCCTATATACGATCACCGTAATTGAAAATATCACATAAAAAAAAGGGTAAACTAATCAAAATTAAACAATACTATATAAAACAATAACATCATTAGCTCAAAATCAACATTTCACATCAAGAATTAAATGTTTATCACACAACACAATCCTCTTTACTTAGGGCTCTCATGGTTTAATCATTATAACATAACCTTCTTGGTTGAATGAAAACAAAATAATTTAACTTTACTTTAGAAAAACAAGTGTATTGAAAGAACTCAGAAACTTTGCACATGCCACATCTCACTCTTGCCTTTCAGGAGCTATAACTATAAATTCAAATATCAGGACTGGACCACTCGCCCCCGTAAGAACAAGGACCATAATCCATCTAAAGTATGACCAGGGTAAACTCTTTACATCTACGAGGTTCGATCCTCTTTCATATCTAAACTTTAAATTGTAGAATCTTCAAATTATAGAAACTTCATTCGACTCTTAGAACTAGACATCTTCTTTTACTTAAATTTGATACTAGCATAATTAGTATAGTCTCTATACGAAATCTCTTTCAGTACACCACCTAATATCATATAAATGTTGTAACATCCTAGGCAGATATTACTCAATAAAATAAAATTATCATTTAAAATAATTCAAACATAAATATCATTCCTAAAAACGTGGGAAAATTTAAAAAATCATATTGCGCCAAAAACCAAATCCATACTTCATGACTAAATTATTACAAATTCGAAAGCCAAGAAACACAACTTAAAAGGAAATTACACAGTTTATTCAAAACAAGTTCCAAGATTAAATCCCAATAGCTATTACCCCTGCTCCGTCTCTTCGCATCGCCATCCTCACCTGGAATCACATATGCTCCCGTGTGACAAGTCACACGATCATCGCCAAACACAAACAGAAAGGGTGAGCTTAAAAGAGATAAGCATGCATAAATAAGAGTATAAACCCATCACCCAAAATAACTTACCCAATTTATCATCTTGTCAAGACCTTTACACCAGAAGGTACGTAGACAACCCCAGTCTCATAACCTATATGAGATCAGCACATACTCACTCATGGTCTTAGGGATTCTATATTCTTTCACGAACCTGCCCGCTCGTGATCCAACTCTACGAACCTCCCTGGTCATACTCCAACTCTAGAACCTCCCCGCTTGTAGTCCAACATGCGTGAACACCACTTGTTATGAACCTCCCAGCCTGAAATGTGAGCATGAAACATACGAACCTCCCTGTTCGTATCCCTACACAAGAGTACATCTAATACGAACCTTCCCGTCCATGTTAAAAATGCATTTCCAACTCCATTAGGAACCACCCCACTTGTAATTCATGCAAGCATATACAGACCAAAAACCATCACCACGCAACACAAAAAACTCAACACAAATGCATACTTCCATTGCGCTATCGCTTAGCGTAGCCTAAGCGCCGCTAGACGAAGTCATAGTGCAGACTGCCTGGCAATATTAACCCATCGCTAGGCACTACACACTGTAGGATACCTTTGTTGATAGGTATCGCTTAGTGGTCTAATCCGCACTTCCAAGCGCTGCAACAGTATGCAATTTTACTAGTTTAATCATTGTAGAATCCATGTTTTTACCACACCAATCATCACAGGCACATGTTCAAAATTACCAAATTTCGTTTGTTTATAGTTCAATATACCTCAAAATACATCACCACAATTCATATGCCCCAATCATGTATAAGCACTCATGCATTCACCATTTATCATAACAAAACATTAACACAATGCAACCGTGAAAAACCAGTAATCATGCATAACATATATCTGCAACTACAGACAACCAAACTAAGATCAAACCAACATGTTATGAACCAACTATAAAAAATTCAGTTAAATCAAATGGTTAACGAACCAGGAAACACAATTTTACGAAAACTATACAGACTAGAAAAAACGTAGTCTCCCAGCTACTAGACCTTGATGCCCAGCAAAACCAAAACCGGAGACCTGGTGCTTGGTGATAGGAAACCATTGCCTGACGGTCCCTATTACGTGAAAATTATGAGAAACAACGTAATTGCACCTACTTTGGTCAATTTAAAGGCACTCAAACATGCAAAATTTAGCAAAGGTTCATCCACCATGCATAAAACTACACAAAATCAAAGGTTCATGTTCACATATAAACCACAACGCACCATCACGTAACAACCAAAAGTGAACTGCACTGCGCATTAGGTGCCGCTTGGCGGTTCCAAACTGTTGTCCGATAGTATACCAAAGGTTAATGTGCAGAACTTCATTTTCTCCATCTGTAAAAATGCCGAAGCCCCAAATACACGACCCACTAACGCAATTGCATGAAAAAACCAACCAATCATGCTTCCAACATCCATAAATACTCAATTTAGCTCCATCAAAACACATACACACAATTTTCATTCCACACATTGACAGCAAACATCTTACTCATCGTGAAAATGGGAATCAAATGGCTATTTCACAAAAGAGGCACACACAAATAGGTAACACAAAAAATACAACTCCCCTTACCTCTTTTTCCCACTGCTCCACTCTTGCTCAAGGTAAAGATGACCTCCTAGACGCTTCTCCTTGCCTAGAACAAGCTTTCATCTTCAACTCTAACCCTAAGGCCCTTCTTAACCTTCTAAGTTCTCCTTAGGTCTCTTTTTGGTGCTCTAAAAAATCTCCCATAGCATGCCGCCACACGAAAACTCCCTTCCCCCTTCACTTATTTTTTAGTCCTAAAATAAATTCATAAAATAATTATAACGAAAATAATGTTAATTGCCATTCAATTGGCATTATCATAGGGATTTCTGCCATTAAAATTCTATAACTCCCACTCCTCTAACTCCCTTAAAGACGACCAGGGTTTATGGATCATCCACCAACGTAGCAAAAACTAATAATGAGTAAAAAAAAACTATTTAGCGCTAGTCAAGGTTCAAACGCTCATCCACACAATTACCAAGCATATGCATAATCAACAAGCTATTACATGTTTCATGAAATTTCATACACATACACAAATATAATACCCTATCACACGACCATGCATAATATGCAAAAATAAAATAAATAATTAAATTATCGCACTAAAGGCATCAACAAGATTCAAACCCAAGACCTTTCAACACAACCAAATACTCTCCACCCCTGGAGCTACTACTATTCCTTATTATAACTTGACAAACTAATTTATTTAGATATACTTCCAATCAACAATTATTGTAAATAAATAAATATTTATTTATTTATTTAATTTTCCAGTGTCTTACAAATGTAGTACTCCCTTCTTAAAAGTCACTACATTCACATCGCCCACACAAAAATGTAGATTATGGCTACATCTTAACTCTACTTAGTTGCTCATTCACACAAAAGAGTAGATTATGGCTAACACCCTTGCTCTACTCAACCACACACTCACCTCTTTTGTTTTTTTTCAAAACCTTAAATCATTTATTTCATACTTTCACATAAGATTATCACATTTTCATATGAATTTAAATATTCACATCATGTCATATATATGTATCTTGTCTGAATTCAAACTCATAATTACATATCATCAATCATATGTTCTTCATTTCAATTTAAATGCTAATAGTTCATCATTTATTTTTCATTGCATTAATGTAATATTTCAATAAAATATATCAAAACAGTGAAAAATATCATCATTTTAACATTTGAAAACATTTAAAAACTTAACCTTTTAAAGTTCTTAAAACACTCACTCGCTTAGCCAATATCGTGCTTCCTTATTGAATTGAGTACATGTTAAAATTCGCCCAACTAAAATTTTGTGCGCTCAATCAACGGTCTCAACACAAGTGAATTTTGGCTCATGTAATGAAAATTCAGCTCACCTAATGAGTGGTCATTGAGAGATTTTATAAAAAAGGTCTTGCTAAGCTATAATAGAACTTGTCCAATGATGGGAAACTTGGTAAAAACAATATCGCTGAGCGACTATAGGGCTAATTTAAGGAAAGGCTCGCCTAGCAAGGGAACTATCCATAGAAAATAAAGTTGAGAGCTCCCTCGAATTGAAGTTGCAGTTGATGCCCAGTGACATAGACCTTTCGCCTAACGGGCCAAGTAATCACCCAAAATTTATATGAACTTAAATTTTATCAATCTCATTTTATTTCAATTTCATTTCATCAATTTTAACTTTTTCTATTTTAAATAAACTCACATTTCATTTTAACTTAATTTACACTAATTACATTTTATTTTAAATTACTTTTATGATCAAGGATAAAATAGCAATCATCCAATTTTATGAATTAAAATATTTTTTAATCTATCAAACACATCACATAGTTCACTAATTTTTATTTAGTTTCTATTCATTTCCTTTCATTATTTTCACCAATTTTAAAATTCAAACAAACTCACTTTTACCCCTCTTTTCCCTCAAATCCAATCCATCAAATCTATCTTTAAAAAAACATACGCAAGTTCAATGTAACAACAACTTAGCTAAGAAGTTAAAGTATCCTTGTCCCAAGCATGATTCATTATTGGTCAATAAAACAAAAGCTTGTACGTATGACAACAAAGAAATTACCACCCTTGCTGCGTTTGTCACCATCGTTTGTCACCCTTGTTGCGAAAATACTCTACAATGAGAAGGAAAAGAAAGGAAAAACTTAGGGTTCAATATGGTTTTGATCCCTTAACTTTGAGCGAAAATTGAAATTAGTCTCTTTTTAAAATTTTGACTTAATTTAGTCTCCAAACTTTATAAATGTGTAAATTTAGTCTTTTTAACGAAATTTTGTTAAATTTATTTGACGTTTCAAAACACATTTTATGATAACATTTGGATTATATATACTATTCAACATATTTTTGCTTGAATGTTAGTTGAAAAATGTGCTTAAAATATTAAATAAAGTTAACAAAATTTGGTTAAAAGGATTACATCTACGCATTTCAAAAAACAAGAGACTAAATTAGTATATAATTTTGAAAAGAAGCTAATTTTAATTTTCACTCAATGTTAAAGGACAAAAAGGTATTTAACCCTAAAGCTTAATTACTTACATGTTTGTTTCACTTTTGAAAACATCTAAAATCAATTCCTAAAATCAGTTCATGCTAATAAAATTAATTATAAATAGAAAATTCACATAAAAAAGAAGCAACTGTTTTTAATTTCTCCATCAACCAAAATTGATTGTTCCACAGTGTTTCCAAAGACACCCTACATGGGTTGTTTGGAAATTCTCCGTCATATTAACCTCAGCGTAAAGGAGAGTTCCTTAGGAAAAGGGCTCCTTCTCAATTTTTTTTCCTCCATTCCCATTTAAAAAATTCCATTTTCGTCCTTATGAGATAGTATAATATGGAAGTCAAAAGTGATTTTTGGATTGTAGAGTTAGAAAGTTTTTGGCATTGTGCAATTTAAAACCTTTTTCAATTGCATAATTTAAAAATCAATTTTACTTTCAAAAGTTGAAAAATATTTAGAAAAAGATAATTTTTAGAGGTCATCTAACTTTTAAACTATACAACTTGAAAGTTACATTTTACTTACAAAAATAGTCTTCAGATTAACTATCCAAATGGGTAAAAACGATTTTTTTTTATTTTTTTATATAAAAATGCCGGAGGAAATTTATATGCGTGCAGAAGGAAACTGCAAAGAAATGGTGACTAATAGTAATTCACCTTGACCCACGGCAATGGGTTAAGTGTACCCCATTTGCCACATTTTTCATTTTAATGTTAGCTGAGATGTTATCATAAAACACATTTGAAATATTATATAAATTTAATAAAATATTGTTAAAATGACTAAATTCACATATTTCTAAGGTTAAAAGACTAAATTGGTCTAAAATTTGAAAGAGGAAATAATTCTAATTTTCATTAAAAAAAGTCAAGGGACAAAAACATATTTAGCCCTTAAGAATTCAAAATTCTAGTTCAAAGATTTACTTACTAGCATTAAACAAATAATATCTTACTTATAAGGTGACTTATAAGGTGCCTTAGTAAATTCTCAAAAATAGGTGTGCATTGCGCATTTTGTCTGATTATGATTGCAATTCGGTTGACGGACCAAACACATCTGTGTCCTGTATCTATCATAAATTCCTAAATACATTGGATAAAAAGGAATAATCTTAGGTAGAAAAAAAGTGTCAATTTCACAAGCTTAAATGGTGAGTTCGGTAAAAATAGATATATTGTTATTAATGAAGAAGCTTTCTTTATTAAATAAACTAGAAATGCTGTCATTTTGATTAAGAGGAATAGAGAAATAAATATATTATTTATTATTTTATTTTCTCATATATATATATATATATATATATATATATATATAACTAATTAATATATCTCAAATATTTCATTTATATAATTTTTTACTGAGAAAACAAAAAATACGTAAGTCTATAACTTTTTATGTAAAAATTTCTACTGGCCTAGGTCAGTTCTGAATAAAATTGAGTGTGTGAACCCTGAATTCGTCGTTAGTTAATAATTACATGAAAGGCTAAAAATACAAATAAAGACTATAAATTTGCAAAACACACAACAAAAGTGATGAACACCAACCTCATTATATGGTGGCACTATAGATTTGAGGAAGAAAAGTATTAGGTTAAAAAGTGTTTGTCCAATGCATGGCTTTCTGAGTCAGCCAATGAATGAAATCCTTGTTGGTATCACCAAAAGAAGCTACCACCGTTGGTGTGTTTGTCACCATCACTTTTCAAACCGAGTGTTGCTGAGAATTGCAAGGATAACACAAAGCTTAACAAATTGCTCTTCATCTTCGCAGTAGCTTCAAGGAGAGTTCGTTGCTGAAAATATAGCTAGTAACTCACCTTGATCCCAACGGCAATGTGTTACTAACTATGCAATTCACCTCTATATATGTTCAAAACCCTATTTTCAACTTATAAATCAGAACCTTAATTTTCACCCTCACATGTTCCAATTTTTATAGCAGCACTTCAAGCATTGGTTCCATTTCAGAGGCACGTATGGACTCACGCTTGAAGATACATACATATGTGTTCCTGCAGAGAACAAACAAGATAAGTTAGGCACAAGAGTCACCTTACTCATGTAATCCGCTATCTCCTCAGTTGGCTTCTTCCTGCTTGATACATGTCGGTTTGGACCCAGAGGGGGCTACCTGCAGAAGGAACTCCGAAGCTCAAGTGAGTCAAAACTCTCAAAAAGGTCAAATCTGTGATTAATGAATGCGTACCTTTAATTATTGGGGTCCACGTGTATTTATAGAGTATTAATTACGTTTGGTTATGCTATGGGCCGGGCCCTGGCTTGGGCTTTGGCTATAAGTGGGCCTGAGCCCTAGCCCAGGCCCTTAGGACCTATTGAACGCTGGGGGCTTTTCATTATACTGAGTTTATTGGAGTAGTCGGCCTAGGCTTTAATCTTACCGGGTCTGCTGGGGTAGTCGGTCTAGGTCGGCTACTTAGGTTATATGAGGTGCAGATTGTTCCTCTAGATGTTTAGGTTAGAACTGGTAAAACTTAGGCTAACTCGGTCTAGGCTGAATACTTGACTGCCTTGGTATATATGTATTGTTTACTTATTTGGTCGAGTTTGGCTAGGTGTGGTACACCAGTCCCCCAGCCTTGACCGATATGAGTTGTCGGTCAAGAGTGATATGTGTTGGTATGCTAGCGGAACCGGCTAGGTGTGGTACAATATGTGTATAAGAAAATTTACGTGTTATTGCTTGTTTGTTCTCTCTCTTTCTCTCTCTCTCTCTCTCTCACACACACACACATATATATATATATATATATACATATATATATATATATATATTTAATTTCATTCATTTTAGGTTCCTCACATAATTATAATGAATAATTTTTTTTAAATATCTTACATCGACTAGATATAAAATTAATTCATAATATATTAAGTAAATACAAATCTCATCTTACAAGTCGGTTTTGTAGGGTTGAGTTATGTTTAAAGTCCATCTTTTAACAAGTATTTGAGTCGTGATTTAGAGTTTATCCTAACAAAGTTTATTGTTTGTTAAATCTATTATTCCATCTACTATCGAATTACTTATTAATGTCTAGTTTCACCTCGAGACTTAAAATCCATCTCTTACCAATTTGTGTACTCATTCATGTGATCTCTTTGTAATTTGATTTGTCATATCACAACATGCATATTGTCCAACTTCTAACTCTAGAATCAATCACGTATCTTCAGTTTATTCAAGAGCTTGATCAGGAGCATGATATCTTTAGGTGTAAGTCCATATGTGCTCTCTAAAATGTGCTCACGGCATTGGCAAATATTCTTAAGCACTGCTGCTATATGCTGAAGAAGTTCAGAATCGCATGTTCCCCAGTTATAATGCATGATAATAACATACATAGTATTTTTGGATGCATGATAAATTTAAAGTGCTTGCAATTTGAGTCTTGTGATTATAGGGTGGATCGAGATTTTTCAGTCTAGATGAGCTAAGGAGCACATGAGAAAGAGTTTTTGGAATTTATGAAACGTATTGAAGGAGAATAGAAGATGACTAAAAGCAAACGTGAGCACACTTTGCACCATGTTGAAATTGAAGAGTGAGTGGGGATCCAAGTATTTTAGGGAACATTTTAAATGATGGATTAATGATTTTGATTGAATTAAGAGTTTAGGCACTTTCCATTATAATTATTTGCTTTCTTATATTGATCTATCTTTTGTTTTTGTTTTTTAGGAGATGCCTGATCTTCTTCTAGAGTTAAGGAAACTCTGAATTGGGAGATAACATTCACTTCATTTTCTGCTAAACATCCACCCAATATATTAATGATATGACATTTTTATTTTAAAATATAAAATAAATTGTAATGAATTAATTAAAAAAAAGGTAAAAATATTATTATCTTATTAAGTATTTCAAATGTGTAGGAAATTAAAGAGCGTTCATATAACATTTTCCTTTATTTCTTATTTTTTAAAATGTATTGTTGTCTTCCTTTTTTCATTCTTCATTTTTCTCACATGTTATTAAACCTTCTTTTTCTAGTTCGAGATCACTTAAATATTTTTGTACTATATTAGACGGATAGGATCAACATAAACTAATATTCGGCTCTTGCCGCTAAGACAGAGTACTTGAATACTAAACGCTCACTTATCTTAATAATTTGAACAATTCAAGACATTTAACTATACGAAGAGACAACGCATACCTAGGCGGCTAAAGATACATACTAATGAAGGCTGCCTACCCCAAACTTGAAATAAAGCAGTAAAACCCCCAGAGCCAAATAACAACCCTAAAGCCTAGGCCTTGACCAGGTCCACATACAAGCCCAATAGAGGCTTAACCTATAAGAAAAGAAAAATATGATTAATATTCTATAAATATAGGTGGACCCCAATAATTAAAGGTACATAATTCATTAATACTGAAAACTGAGATTTGACGTTGAGAGCTTTTTTTGACTTGATTGTTGGAGTCCTTTCTGCAGGTAACCTCCAAAATGTTCTACCCAGCAAGAGGATGTGAAGACAAGTCGAATAAAGCTGAAGAGTACCCATTCAAGAGATTCTAAGGTTGGGGTAAGATAAGATTTAAGTCTTATAATATTCTATTATTGTTTATGCAGGAACAATTTTAAATGTTTTTACCTCTGTTTATTCTATGATGTTTTATGTACTTCTTAAGTATAATAATTGATTATTATTTCTTAATGGATAAAAAGTGCTCTTTGTTAATTAGATAATTGATCACTTTATGATCACATTCTCGTCTTCATTCTCTCACCATATGTATATTTTCTTTCTAAAGTTTTACTTTATTTTTATTTCTACCTTTATGTCTTTGAACCTTGTCCTTTTCAAAACCCTACCCCATAGCAACTAGAAGACTAGAAAAATAACCTGGATCGAAATAGTTCATCTTACACCAGTGAAGGAAGGGGATTTGGCAGCAGTTGTTTTTAATATTCTGCATCGTTCTCAAATCGAAGCATATTGGGGCGAGGCCAAAAGGGGAAAGCTTTTGGTCTCGGGTGTGAACTGAAGCCATAAATCAACCTTCTACCTCGGTTCCAGTTCACCCGAAGCCATATATCCATGTTTCTGCATCGATTAGCCTAGAAACCGAGGCCATAGGGTCACTAAATTTTTAATTTTTTTTTTTTTAAATTCGGTGAGCTTTTGGCCTCAGTTATGGTAAGAACTGAGGCCTAATATACTGTTTTTTTTAAATGCATTTTTTGTTTTATGGTTATTCCCACATTTAAACATCCATAATTTTTTTAGGAACCAGCACAAACCATCACATAATATTTTATAACACATCCACAATCCAAATGCATTTAAAAGACAATTACAAATCATTCACAATCCAAACACATATCCTAATCAATACTATTGTACATTTGAATTATATATTTTGCACATGCTATCCTACCAAACTTTATGGATTTCACGGGAATTGGGGCAAAACTCTTGAATGTCTACAAAATAAGAGATTAACTTAAGTTAGTATATAGAAAGACAATATTGCAAAGTAATCGTTTCAATTAAAATATATATTACCATTTCCCAATTAGTTGTAATACGAGTGTGCACAACGATTGTCATCCATTGCATTATATTGTAACCACACTCATATGAGCCGGTTTGTTTATTACGTTACATTATATCAACAACGTTACAATTAATTAAGGAAGAAAATCAAGCAAACAATTATAAATATATGGATAGAAGTATCAAACCTGGAGGGAACACCATACAAACATTTTGCCTTAGCCGTTGATCTCCCTAACAACATGTTATGTCCAACAATTGAACTATGATATAGGGAATAAGTTAGGATATTTTTATATAACATGTCATATTCATAAGATTGACATTGAGGTGCTTACCAATCTATCACTTGTTTAAGATGGTTGGGGGGAGGGCGGTGCAAAGAGCAAAACCACACAGCAAGGTTCTCCCTTAGGGAAACCACAAGTAACTACCAATGACGCTTGATAAGAAAATAAATTCATTTTTATGCATTAAAATGACTGATTATATTCATAAGTTAACAAAAATGACTTACCCAACAACATAAGGGACAAAATAAATTTCTTTTCTGCGTTGAAAGCATTTGGTCACATATGGTTGGATGTCATCCAACTTGTTGCCTTCTTGAGTGAGTTGGGGGTCTATAAACCCATATAGATCATTCAACCCCATAGTTTCAATGACACCAAACATATACCTAAACATAGAATTGATTTGATATAAGTAAATAGATAAATATATCAAATAACTATATATAATGACTAAAAGACTTACATTAACCACACACTTATCCTTTTGCACTCTTGGGCAAAGTTGTACAATTTCAAAACTTGTTCTGAGGTATTTTATTTCATATTTACACTGGATCAAAGGATGAACCTTACTTGAGACTAATCAATATTCTAGAAATCAAGTTACCATGCATAAACAAACGGAAATATTCTATTTTTCACACATGAGTTAATCTTTTGAATTCACAAGACAATCAATTATGAAAGATATCACTCAAGATAAAGTGTATATTTTCTCACCAAAATTCTCTAAAGTGTTTTGGCTTATGTTTTCACTCAAAATACCCATGCAAATAAACACTCCTAATACTTAACAAGACTCTGATATTCACAAACTTTCAGAAAACATGCATTCAAAGATCATGAGGACTTTTCACAGGTTATGATGGGGCCAAGGCAAAGGTAGGAAAAATTTTAGGACTCTTGGGTTTTTGAAATAGTAATGTAGGAAGAATAATGGAGCATAATTTCAAAAAACAACTCTTTTTCGTTTATTGCTTTGTTGCTCTCTCTCTTTTTTTTAGAAATCAATTATTTCAACACTTTTTCATCAACAATTTTTCCTTTTGCCATTTTTATTAATTTGTGGGTGAGGTACTCACCCACACACTTTATTCCTCAACCATTCCTAAACACAATCCATTAGCTCCTTCTTTCTTCCTAAGGTAGAATATGGTCTTTTTCTTTTCAAGGTTATGCAATAGGCTTAAAACAAGAAAAAGAGGTTTAAAAGCTCAAAGGGGCTACCAATGGATTAATATCAAGGTGGGCTTATTTGGCCAAGTAGCTAAAAACAAGAAATGCCTCAGTCATATCAAATCATGCATATTCACCTAAGATGCAAAACAAAAGAGTCAAGCTAAACATTTGAGTATAAACAAACATGAGCAAGTCACTCAAGAAAAAAAATAGGAATGACATATGGCAGTTCATCCTTTACATTAAGGCTCAAGACTCACAAGGTCAAATTCTTTCACAAAAGATTTAATCAAGAAATTCTCAAATCAACTCAATTAGCAAATCATAGAAACAATCCACCCATATCAACATGACTTTTATTTTTCCAGAATTATGATCATCCCAATTAGTGAATCAAATCCCAAAATCCAATGTCAATATGTTTTATTGAAAGCAGGGAAATATTTTTGTGGATTTCTTATGAGACATATTGTTTAAAAGTTTCACTTAGTAAAAAGTTAATACTTTCACAATTTTCTCAAAACGAAATCACAATTTTTTTAAATGAAAAAAAACACAAAAAACAAAAATAAAAAAAAATAAAAAAAAATAAAAAAAAATAAAAAAACAAAAAACATCAAAAGGAAAATCCTACCTACAGTTTGTCTCCCCCACACTTATTTTAGAAAAAATGTCCTTGATGGACTTATTTTGGGGAGAAGACGAAAAATTTATGACTTTTGGCTCAATCTGGCCATATGTCAAAATTTATTTTCTTTAACTTTATAAAGTACAAGTCAGCTTGTACAATTTTATTAAAGAAAACAAAAACACATATTTT
>Ga0209589_1000215_pt1 | contig 68881 bp, 33 predicted proteins | sample CowpeawhiteBW_FD_187525 | JGI IMG/M metagenome (GOLD analysis project Ga0209589, IMG submission 187525) | Root nodule microbial communities of legume samples collected from California USA - Cow pea white BW (SPAdes) (version 2) | ecosystem: Host-associated > Plants > Roots > Nodule | place: USA... | reverse complement strand
TATATATACACATAATATAATATATATATATATATATATATATATATATATAACTTGACATAAATTATTGGTAAATCCGGTGATGATGCTCGACTTTACACTTTAACATTTTAATTTATTTTAAAATAACAACTAAGATTAATCAGATGTATTTTATTTTTCTCTCGAAAAAAAAAATTGTGTAATGTGTCTATAAATTGTATATATTGTAATTATCCTTACAATTAATATATTAATATATATGTAACACTAATAAAAGTAAGAATAAACCGATACTACAAGAAAATATTTCATTAATAACTAATTTTAGTGACCAAATATTATTAATCATTATTTTTAATTTTCAGAATGTATTTAATTGGATAAAACTCACTTCTAACAATTATAATGACCAATTTAAAAAATAAAAAATTATTGATTATTAAAACAGTTATTATTATAAATAAAAAAAATTATTATGACTATTTTAATAACTAATTGTTAGATTTAAAAGTAAAAATAAAGAGCAACACGTTTGTCATTAACATAGAGCTTGGTTGATACAAAAAGTATTTCCCCGACTATGTGTTGCAACAATTAATTTTCTTGCTTGATGATGAAAGCTTTTTAATAATATGGAGAGTTAGTTGAATGACAATAATAAAATGACTGAAATCTTTATAATAATATTTTCGATAGATTTCTTAAAAAGTCTCCATCGTACCACGTTTTAGCACAAGAAGAAGTGTTGGAGCATTTCAACTTCTATGTATGATTCTTGAGGTTCTCATCCTCCCCCGATTGAGTTCTTGGTTGCATTTGGAAAGGAATGTTAATTTTATTTTGTTCTAGCTTTTTTTTTTCATTATTAAGTTAAATTTTATATATTTACTATTAAGTTGTTTTAATTTCATTTTTTTTTTATAAATAATTGTTCCAATAAATTTGTTACTCAAGGAAGTGATCTAACAACCACTCTCATCTTTCTTTCAAAATCCACCAAAGTAACATTTATAAATTCTAACTGTTAATGAAGAAAATTGAATCCACAATCTCTCTTATTATTTTCTAACTTTACCAAGTTGAACTCCAAATATAAAGTAATGGATAATATCATTTAATTTTTTTTAACCATGTTGGAAGTTTCATATTAGCTAGAGATAACGCGATTTAAGATATAAGTAGGTACAAATCTCATCTTACCAGTCGATTTTGTGAGATTGAGATATGCTTAAAGTTCACTATATAACATGATATTAGAGCCATGAATTAGAGTTTATCTTAGCAAGATTTGTCATTTGTTTGGCCAATTGAGTCACCCGCTATCGGGAAGTTCATTGTTTGTTTGGACTTGTTGTTTCAAAGATTATCAGACCACCCATTAATGTCTAGTCTCACGCATGCACGAAATATATATATCTTGGCGTGAGAGAGGTGTTGAAAGTCTCATCATATTAACTAGAAATAAGACGATTTTAAAAGTATAGAAAGATGCAAAACTTATTTTACATGACAATTTCGTGGATCTACTCTATAACAAACCTTATTTAAACTCTATGAATCTAGAGTATAAAGAGAAATTGAATAGCAAACTAATCAAATTTAAGAGTGAATATAATTGTTTACGAGCCATGAATAAAATTAGCAGATGGGAGTACATTGTAAAGTAATAACATAATATGATAATTTATTTTTTATAAATTTGACTGTGTTACGATATTATGTTTAAAAGTTTGTTGTAATTGTTGTCTTAATACAATCTTATAAAACATATAGTTTTAAAATGATTAAAAAAAATATCTTCTGAAAACATTAAAATATAAAATATAAAATTTCATTTTGTGATATGTCAGGATTTGAGTGAGAAAATTTTATAAAATTGAGGTCTTAAATATTTTCACACACACACACGTTGATGAAAGTTTGATTCGTTGAGAAAGTTGGGATACCTATTTCATGGTTGGTGCATGTGTTGATGTATTAAAAATATGAACGCAAACAAAGGTTGTTATACAGCCTAGTATTAGGCTTTCCTAAACCGAAGAATAGTAGGGTTAAGGAATTAAGGAAGATGTTTCTATTCTTCCAATCAAGTCTATATTCAAATATTAGGATATGTTTATTTTATAAATGTTTTATTTAATTAAATAATCTATATTGGAGAATCAATTATCTATATTTTTTGAAGTCTAACGATGTTGACGATGTTGACAGTATAACGCGCACAAGATCTCTGAGTTCAAGATTCTCACAAATGAAACAAGTAACCCATCATCTGTTTTCAAATCCATATTTATAGTCCACGATCCCAAACGACGAAAACTCTTCCCGCCAAAATAATGCCCCAGACCAATCGATACCATCATTGCGAAGGATATGACACTTAAAAACGGCGGCCCCAAAACTTTTTCGATTTAACCACTGACACTCCTTCACCTACCTTCTGACGGTTACCACTTTTTAGCCTTAACACTGTTCACCACACTTAAAGGCTGGGGGACTGGTGTATCACACCTAGCCGGTTCCGCTAGCATACCAACACATATCACCCTTGACCGACAACTCATATCGGACAAGGCTGGGGGACTGGTGTACCACACCTAGTCAAACTCGACCAAATAAGTAAACAATGTGTATATCGAGGCAACCAAGTATCCAGCCTAGGCCGAGTTAGCCTAACTTGTACCGGTTTTAACCTATACATCCGAAGGAATGACCTACACCTCGTATAACCAATATAAGTCATCAAGGTAGGTAGCCGGTCCGGGCCGCCTACTCCAGGCCGACAACTCTAAAAGACAGTAGAATAGAAGCCCCCACCTTTAATAGGTCTTAAGGGCCTGGGTTAGGGTCCAAGCCCACTCATGGCCCAAGCTAGGACCCAAGTCAAGGCCCGGCCCATGAGGTAATCAGACATAATTAATGCTCTATAAATACGTATGGACCCCAGTAATTAAAGGTACGCATTCATTAATCATTGATTTGACCCTCTGAGAGCTTTGACTTACTTGAGCTTCGGAGACTCTTCTGCAGGTAACCCCTCCTGGGTTCAAGCTGGCATGTATCAACCGGGGAGAAACCAACCAAAGAGATAACGGTCTACATGGTAAGGTGACACTTGTGTCTAACTCATCTTGATTGTTCTCTGCAAGAACAGTAATGAATTAAATATGTTTTTGGTCCCTTAACTTTCGGTTAATTTTGGAATTAGTCTGTTTCAAAATTTTGGACCAATTTAGTAATTCATCTTTCGAAATACATGAATTTAGTCCTTTTAATCAAATTTTGTTAAGTTTATTTGACATTTCAAACGCGTTTCATAATAGTATTTGACTTAACATTAAAGCAAAAATGTGTCAAACGGTATAAACAACTCAAATACAATCCATCCTGAAATGCGTACGGAACATTAAATAAACCTAACAAAATTTGATTAAAATGACTACACTCACGTATTTTAAAAGATGAAGAACTAAATTGGTACAAAATTTCGAAATGGACTAATTCTAAAATTTAGTGAGAAAGTGAGACAAAAAAAAACATATTTAAACCAAAAATAGTTTAATCTCTTTTGTTTAAGGTAACATAGTGAATGACTAGCCTCTTACATTTTTTTTCCTAATTAACTTTTATATTTTGCTTTTAATTCTTAATAAAAAAAATCATTTTTATCTCCACAACACCTTCATTTCCATTTTAATATTTTTATTTATTTATCAATATTATCTAATTAATAAGTTATCAATTAGTAACATATTCATGAATGAGTAAAAGACATATTTTTTTCAGATTTATTTTATTTGAAAAAGAAAATTAACAAATCTGATACCAACTATATTATTTCCGTTTTTTATTAAAGTATCTTTGTCATTCTTCTTTCTTTCCGCATTCCTTATTTAGAGGTGAAATGGAAAGAAGATTAATAATCAGGTAAAAAACTCTTTCATGTGCCTAACTTCATTTTCTTTGTATTTTATCCATGAATATGAAAATATTGCAAAAGATAGGAGACGTAAACACTAACCTAAAAATAACACTTTTACATCATATTAGATTTTTTTTTAAATAAAAATATTTTAAAAAGATACATGTATCATTGTATTCAATCATTGATATGATAACTTAGTAAACAGTTTATTATTTTAAAGATATCCATAAACGACACAAAGACAAAATAAAAGATAAAATATTTACAGAGGAAGAAAATAAAAATAATATATTAAAAGCTAAAAGCAAACTTTCAAAATTCATTGAAAAAAGTTGCCCCTGTGAATCTTCTTTTTGTAAAACTTTTATTGAAAATCCAAAAAAAAAAAATATTGACAATCATAAGTAAAATTTGCAAATTTATGAGGATTAAAAAAATTATTTAAGTTTCTTTTATCGTCAACTTTATTAGTTAAAAAAAATTATTTTTATATAAATTTTTAATATAATTATTATAAAATTTAATAAATTAATTATTAATCATCAGATGAAAGCTGCATATGTTATTTATTCATTTTCTATTACAACTTAAGAGCTTTTATTTGTCCTGTCTTTCCGCCTTCTTTGCATGGAATTATATGATATTTTACAAAATAAAAAATTAAACAGACCGCTTAAAGAAAATATTTTTCAAGTAGAGAGAATGGAAGATAAATCTGAAAAATAAATAAAGTTATTAGAAAATGTTGAAAAACACCACAAAATTTGTCATTTTATTTCCAACAAATTGAATATTTGGCTGGTAAAATGTGAGAGAATGAAAATAGGGAAAAAAATGATGAAAGTAACGGAAATAGTCACTAAAGAAAAAAAATTTAAATAACGACCAATATTTCGGTCACAGAAATATCAAGGGTTAAATATATTTTTATCCTTTAACTTTCAGTGAATTTTAAAATTAATCCATTTCAAAATTTTGAATCAATTTAGTCCTTTATCTTTCAAAATATGTGGATTTATTCAAATTTTAATCAAATTTTGTTAGGTTTATTTGATGTTTCGTACAGATTTAGAATTGTATTTGAGTTGTTTATAATATTTGACACATTTTTGTTTTAATGTTAAGTTAAATATTATTATGAAATACACTTGAAATGTCAAATAAACATAACAAAATTTGATTAAAAGAACTAAATTCATATATTTTGATAAATGAAAGACTAAATTTATTCAAAGTTTTAAAATGGACTAATTCTAAAATTCACCGAAAGGATAAAAACATATTTAACCCAATAATCAAAAACTAACTTGATTTGTTAACTAACTTTATGAATTACTATTTTCTTGATCACTAATATAAAATTGTTGGTTCTCAAGTGGGTATTCACCAAAGTCCCATATCGAGTAATATGAAGAAGAGAGTAGCAGAAAAATACTATAAAAATAAAAATAATTGTTGATTTTAGAGTTGTCACCACAACTCAATAGGTCTCTTGAGTGTATGAGGGACTTGGGTAGTTATGTGTCATCGGAAGGTTTACAATTTTTGTCAAAAAAATTGCACTATGAAAGATTTGCAGTTTTGATCCATTTATTTGTAGGTAATGATCGATTTAATGACTGAAATTAATAGTCGATTTAGTGGTTAGATTAATATCGAAAAATAAAAAATAAAAACCTGAGACTGAGTTTGTAAATTTCTGTTTTTTATTTCTACTAAAATTTTTCTGCTTTTCTCTCTATTTCATTCTTATCAAAGAAATCCTAAAGAGACATGCATATACTTATTTACTCAAAAACTTGCATGATCATCTATAGTAAACTCAAAATGGGAAACCTTTATTATTTGACATTTTCTTTCTATGAAATTATTCTATTAAACTTGTTTTGGAAGGGAAGAGAATAAAATAGTTAAAGGATGATGAAAAGGAGAAAACAAAGAGTATGAAAAGTTGTATACATAGAAGTGAAACAGAAGAGGGAATTCAGTCAGGAACACAAAGAAAAGCATGTAAGATTAAATTTAACAGTAACAAGGTTTCAGAAGAGGTGGTGGTTGGACAAAACGACGTCGTGGAGCGGGTCCCACTCAGGAAGTGGTAGCGCCTGCATCGGAACCTGTTCGTGCTCCAAACCGAGAAACGATTCCAGGTTGGAAATATGGTGCGCGAGTTCAGGGTCCTGGTCGAGGTTATTAAAAGTGGGTTGATAACAGGGCTGAGTCAACTCGGGGCTGAGGCATGGGTTGTTGTTGTTGGATGAGTGGTGCTGGTGATGGTGGTGGCGGGAGAAATTGAGCTTGGCCTTGTCTCCGCGGATGCGCACGGCGGCGTCGTCGTAGGCGCGTGCGGCATCTTCGGCAGTGGCGAAGGTGCCGAGCCACACGCGCACACCCTTGCGTGGGTCCCTTATTTCCGCAGCCCACTTGCCCCACGGCCTTCGCCTGATTCCTCTGTAGGCGGTCTTCCGTACTCGCGCCTCACCCTTCTCTGCAACGGCTCTTTTGTTCTTCACCTTCTCACATGGGTCCTCCACTGCATCAAAGTCAACAACAATCATGGTGTGAAGAAAATACCAAAAATTATAGTTAGTGAGAAGAAGAAGAAGAAGAAGGTGTTAGTTACCTTTGTTGTGTGTGGGGTGAGATGGTTGGAGTGTGGAAGAAGAGGTGGCGTGGAAAGTGTGGAGGTGAGAGAAGAGGTGTTGGGTGGTGGATTGTGGAGCATTCTTGATATCCACGTCTATGAAATCAGAAATGATAGAACCACCACACATTTTGATTTCAGAGAGAGTGTAAGAAAAATGAATAGAATGTGAGGAGAAGGAGCATCAATTTATAGAAATGGGAGGAAGAAGAATACAGTAACATCACACGCAAGTGGACACAAGTGGAAATCGGGTTTTTCCTCCACCATCTTACGCTACCCAGCCTCTCTATTATTCAATACATTGCTATATGTAAATCTCCATAATCGATTTCCTATTTTACATAATAATACACTACTAATTTTTATATGTATATATTATGATTTTTTTATAATATGCGTCTTATATACTTATCTACATCTGGATAGGATATTAATTTAAATAAACTACCGAGTGGGTGAATCAATTAACACAGATGTTATTTTCACACATAAAAACATTTTTCGATGAAGTGATTGTTTGTTTTACATTTTTAAAATATAAATATTATTTGTAAAATAGAAAAGCTTTATGCAAAGAAAAACAATATAGTACAAAAAAAATAAAACTTTTAAAGCGTGAATAAGGTAAAAGTTAGCAAGTCTTTTACAAGTTATTTATTTATTTACTTACCTTTTTTTTAACTAATTTAAATAAGTGAAGTGAACTTCGTTTGCTTGTTTTTTTCTGTCTAGACAAATAGTACATTCTCTATTTCTCAACCACTTACATCTTTTCTACATTCTTTTGTCGTTATTTCATATGTAAATAGACCATATATTTGATTTAAATATTTTCCACTCCCTGGAATTTAACTCATGAAAAATAAATATAAATAAAATGCTATAATAAAATAATAATTTTCTAAAGTGTAAGCTGGAAGTAAGAGTAAATTTACCGTGTCAAATAACCACTGTTCAATTTTGAAATACATATCTTTTCAACGCTGCCCATTTTGACTTGTGAGTAAAGGCGATATCTACGGGAGAAATTCCCGTGAGAGATGAAAATGTTTGGGGCAATAATTTTGAGATTAAGACATCAATCGAAATAATAGTTACTTGGACAAATTAGAGACTTCTTTATTGTAATTTAAAAACGTCAGAAAAAGCATTACGTTTAAACACATCATAAACGTACGTTTTGAGATCATTTTATCATCGTCCAAATTCTATTTTAAACCCCCGATAATATGAAAAGAGATTAAGGACATATCTCTAAACTTTTTAACAAAAAGCTTAAAGAGAAAAAACATATTCTCTATAAATTAAAATTAATTTATTCCAAAATTAAAATATAAAAAATTAGAAAGACTATATATGAGAGAAATTATACAAATTTGTTTACAGATAAACTAATTTTATTTTATTTTTAAATTGTTTTTTCTTATTTGTCTCTGAAACTTTTCATGGAAAAATTTTCAAAACAAACCCTGACTGAATCTAGGAATTTTCAAATAACTGTGACACCTGGACAACTGGCAGCTCTAGGGAAACAACTAGCATAAAATACTAACGAGTGCCGAACATGAATACACAAACATACAAAATCATGAAGCGAAACTGGGAATAAAATTCTGTAAATCACAGCTGCTTTGGAGATCTCTCTTCATAACTTTAAAAAATAACAAATGTCCTTCTTTATATGCAAACAATCCAAACACTTGAGAACATGAATAGAAAAAGAATATGAAAATTCTATTAAGTTCAAATCTGGTGAAGGCAGCGAAAATATTAATTTCATGACATAGCCAGAATGAAATAAACCATACATCACATTTCATATTTAGGGTGACGGCAATCCATACGTATTACCCCCTAACTATCATGGCAAAGTAAAAGGGGGTTGTTGATGATGTAAAAACCTATATGGCATAATAATTAAAGGAAAAAATAGGACCAATGAATTCCTAACCAGCCATCTGAGCCAACCGGTGAACGGTGCTTCTAGCAATCCTATTACTAGGATCAATCTTCAGCACGGTCCTAAGGTCTTCAGAACCAAGTTTGTACTTTTCCATACTCTCGTACAACAGAGCACGCTGTACCAGGACAGCTACATTGGTTTCATCATTTTCAAGAATCTGCACAAGAAATGCTGATCAGAACACTCTTCTCCCTCGTTATTATACAGTCATCAAGAAAATGACATGGTTCAGATCATTGTTTATGCAGTGGAACTCATGAGCAGGCCAAGCCATAATCCTAGCTTTTTTAAACTTCAATTACTGAATTGTATGCATATGCTATGCTACTTGGGGTCTTTACTAAGATATTAATGGGACCCGGCAATTATTGATAAACCAGCTTTCGATGATAATTAATATGAATTTGTTCTTGAAAATAATAACGTTTGCATGTATTACCTTCACAAAACTCACTTTTCTGATTAAATTATGATCAAAACAAATCAGAGGGTCGATAGAAAGAAAAGACAGAGAAGGAAGACCCTAAAATAAACACAATCACACAACGCTCAGTCAGGGCCATTTTAACACAATAGTCACTCGCCTTTTTGTTATATAAAGAAGGGAGAGTTTATTGTTGAATTGAAGGCAACTTTTGCTAAGATAGAAAATTAGGCTTTTCTAAGTGAGAAAGCACTTTAAGAGAGTTGTTATGGGTAGAAAGGTGCTTGAACATTATTATCACGGGATTCTTAATTGTAATATTTCCCCTTCTTTTACGCTTTTAGGTATTTTTATCGATCTGACCAGATGTCTATGGCTGGCTGAAACTCCATTTTCTAGGGTTATGATGCAATCTGCTTGTCACTGTGTATTAGCCTGCTTTATTGCTTTTAATTTCTATTAGAATTAGTGAAATCTATTTATTAGTCTTTTGTGTTCGTGGCCCTCTGTAGAACAAACTAACCTTCTAAGATTGCGAATGACCAACCTTATTTGAGGGGTTTCTGGCCAAATTAAAATCTTTCTCTCTGGTTTATATACTTTCCCCAAATTTCATTCGTAACTAACCAAATGGGAATTGAATCGGGGGAAAGATGGTTGGTGGCGTTTGATGAAGACCTATTAACTAATTTAAGAGAAGTCACTAATGAAAGAGTTTTAGGAATTCAATTAGAATAGAAATTGGAGAATTCTATTGCATGACTAGAAAATAAAAACCAGGCTTTCTTATCTGCTAAATCCTCACTCTGTTGTTATCTGCTTTTTTAACCCTGTTTTCTTGCAGACAATTGGACAAACCTTTTCTAAAATAATTGTTTACTATATTTCACAGATCGAATCAATTATACTCGTTAGTCCTTTGGGTACGATATCCGGACTTAGCCCCACTGTACGCCCTAAGCAAACACATTTGCACACATCAATTATCTACTGGTGGAATTTAAAGCCAACAAGATTTCTAAACATGGAGATTTGAGCAAAAGGTTATAAGAAATTAATTCTGAAATTCAAAAGTAATGACAAATGTTTTGAATCCATAAATCCAAACACTTGTTTCTAAAAATAAGGCACCAAACTAATTATGAACTATCCATTAAAGTGTCAAACAAAGGCATTGTGTACACAAGATTCAAGTAGGACTTTTGAACTTGTCTAAGAGTTCAATTCGAGTACGTATTGAATCAGTACGTGTTATAAACCAAGAGGATTACAGTTTTGTGATGGGTTAGAATTAGAGGGAACAGTGAAAAAATTATAATAACTCCATAGATTGTTATACATGTGCAAACATTTTACCATAATCCCAAACATTGATTTTCAGATCAACGGTTCTAGTTTCTAGCTTTTTCCCCCAAGAGAATTCCTATCTTACAAAGATCATCCTTTTAAAATGATAAAGATAAAACAAGAAATTCCCCTTTCTCCTAAGATCCAAAGTGTACCACGCCAATGTTCCTCAGAAGTATATGATATTTTAGAAGAGTGGCATCCAAGCCTCTTATTTGACCAACCCAATAGCCTCATCGTTAAACATAATCCCCGTCTTAAATATTCCTAAAGACATGTTCTTTTATTTGATGGTGAATATTACAACTATTATAGCGGGCCAAACTAAGACTTTCTTCATTTCTCAAAATCTTAGTAATGTTTTAGAAAAATACAAAGAGCAGCAACAACTAGATGCTTTACAAGGAAATCAACCAATGCAGTAGAAAGGAACTTTGGAAAGAGATGCAAATTCCCTCAATGATATACATCAGTTTGAGCACAGGCAGTTGTCAATAATTCTTGCCATGATTCAAAAAGGATAAAGAAACTTAGGTAGTCGCAAAATAAGTACACGAGGGAACGGAGAATCTTATTTCTGTCAATATAAAACTTTGAAGTGAAAGAGTAGCTTTCCATGATAGAAAGTGTGAAAAGAACCAAAAGATATGTGATTTCGCAGCTGTGATTGTTAATAAAATTTGAGATGGAGACATTGTTCAACACAAAGCTGATTGTTTGAAAAGTTCCGAGTAGATTGCCATAAAAATTGATTATATTGTTGGAACTCAAGAAGAGCACAGGTTTTCCTACAGACACTATGCAATTATAATTGATATTTAGGCAATTATAATTTCTTTTTTTTATATTTGACATTGAAGTAAAGAAAATTTCTATCTTTTTTATGTTGAATCCTTAACAATATCATTTATATTTTTTTGCAAAAAAATATTTAACAGAACTGTAAGTGGACGAACATGGCATACCTATGAGAGTAGGAATCAGACAAAAATTTCATATCCAATAGGTATGAGAATGGTGATGAAATAATTAAAGTTGCATCCACCCCGTCCCATTGTCATCTCTAAGGTCAAGCAACAATGACAGGCCAATTGTTCAGTGCTTTATTTAGAAGAAAAATTATTATAATTGAAAATTGCAGCCAGTGCCAATCTTAACAGAGTACCAAATGAAGAAACTAAGATCACAAGGTGAACTATCCAATAAAGGAGAAGAATGAAGCTTGTTTTTAGAAAACATGGAAGGTGAATTGTAGCATATTTTCTTCGTATCCAATAGATTGACTGCACTTGCACTTGCAAAAGTGAAATTCAATGAATCTAATAAGACAGAAATTAATTCTAAAATTTCTAAAGCCAGAATGCATGTTTCCATTCCATAAATCCAAGCCCGTAGTTTGCCTAAAAGAATATTCAAATCAGGAGTTATTTCTTACAATAAGGCACTATGTATTTATAGTTCAAGTACGTTACAACCCTTAAACTTTTCTTAAAGTTTTATATAAGCATGTGTTCTATGGGTTGAAAGTCAAGACCCAAAAGGATAATAAGAACTTTCTTTTTATCCCCTTGCTCCTAAGATGTCCTATCATGTATTCAAACCTTACATTTCCTACAGAATCTAATACTTCCTGCCAATAATAACCTTGTTTTCTTTACATTTTGTCTCCAACTTTTGCCAATTAATTCACCAATAGTATAACAAGTTGCAGATAACTTCTTTTTTCTACAGGCATAAACAGGCCTTCTAAATTATCCAACAACTCAATATTAAAAACATGGCATTTAGTGATTTAATAACAGCTAAAAAATTCATGTGATACCTTGGTACAATCTGCCACTGCCTTTTTATACTCCCCGACTTCTTTGTAACATGAAGACCTGCATGACAAAACCTCAGCTACGGCGGTAGCATCCCCAGCTTTCTCTAGAAGAACAATGGCCCACGAAAGCCACTTAATAGCATCAGCAAACTGTCCCTGCTTGTAATTGTCCATCCCCTTGCCTTTTGCAGTGGAACCAGAGACCCCAGCAGGAGGAGGAGGCAGCCCCTCAAGCTCAGTAGTGGTGCCACCCACATCATGGCCTCCCCCAGCAAACTCCGAATCCAAACCCCAATCGTCCTGTCCTCCAAATCCATCAGAGGCCGAAGCAGCGCCTCCCACCGCAGGCGAGGAAGCCGCCGTGAAAAACATGTTCAACGGATCATCACCACCACCTGATCTCTGAACAGGATTCTGAGTGGGAGCGGCAGATCCAGCAAAATTGAAATCAATCCCCGGAGAAGCAGCCGACGAAAACGCGGCTGAGCTCGGTTTTGAAGCATTTTGAAAATCTCCAAAACCATCCGAGCTCGATTTGGAAGCATTCTGGAAATCTCCAAAACCATCATCCCTGGATGCAACCTTCGGCCCTTTGGCAGCTGAATTAAGGGTAGCAGACTGTTTGGATCCAAAACCAGACAAAGAACTAAAAGGATCCTTGTTATTAGAACTGGTTCCAATTCCACTACCCGTGTTTCTCATTGAAGTACCCCCAAGATTGGGGGTTTTGTTGGCATTCACGCTAAACCCCCCAGAAGATGATGCCCAACTGGCACTGCTCTGTGGCGTGGCACCAGTTTTGGGCAAAGAATTGGCCATGTTTCCCATGGAAAAGGAGGTTTTATTGGGGGTTGGGGTAGCGTTTTTGAGAGGAACATTGGTACCAGTAGACTTGGAACCCTGGCCCAAAGCAGAACTGACCAAATCTCCGAAGAGATTAGGGTTCTTATCAACGACCCCAATGTTCTTGGAAGCGGCAGAAGGCTGAGTGGTGCCCCAGCTTTTGCCGAAGATGTCTCCGACCATGGAGGGGGGGCCACCGGGAAGGGCGGTGGTCTGAGTGGGAGCGGGTTGGTGGGTCCATGAGGGTTGCTTGTTGGGTTGGGCGGAGGAATATTGATAGGAATAGGAAGAGGTGGTGGTAGTGGTGGTGGAATAGGAAGGTTTGGGGTTTTTCTGGTCGTTGAGGGACTTGGGACGGTTGGATCCGATGCCAAGATCGAAATCGAAATTGAAGTTGTTGAGGGAAACGGAGGGGGATTTGTTCGTGTTGGATTGGCCGTAGTTGGAATTCATTTCTGAAATGCACGGAGGGAGAACGCAGGGAGTTGATGGAAAGAACACAATCAGATGTTGGAATCGAGAGAAAGGGAAGGTGTTCTGTGTTCTGTGTTCTGGATTAACGGTTGGTTAGGTGTGGAGCTTCGATCGCTAATTTCGGTAATAATAGACACGCATCAATGCCTTTTTTTTTTTTAATTCATCTTTCATGATAATTTAACAGGTGTTCTATACAAAAAACAAATACTAGCTATATCCATAATAATAATAATAATAATAATAATAATAATAATAATAATAATAATAATAATAATAAAAGGACCACGTAACTTTTTCTTTTACTTTTACTTAATTTTCCCCTTTTATCAACTCTGCACTTTTTATTTACTCCTTAGCATGCTGCAGCACCATCTCTTTAAAATAATCATTGATTTTTTGGGGATAATAGATAAACATCAAATAAAAATATTACCGAATAAATTCTGCATTTCAGCTAGTGAGACATAGATTAAGAAAGTTTACGAAAGATAATAACAACAGATATTAGGAATAATTTAAGTTAAGGAGACAGTATAACTTATTTTTCCCCATCAAAATGTCATTGACAATAGATTGTTTTCTTTAAAATATTGTTGCAGAAGAAGTAATACAAAATACTAATTATTCATTAAAAAACATGCTACAAAGTTTAAAGTTTCAATTGTACGAGGCAACCGGAAGGTCCCAGGCTACTACTAGATTTCGAGGATATTCACTGCTCAAGCTAGGAAATATGCGTAGCGAGCTATTTCAGAGTGTAATTCTTGAATTGATTTATTAGCACCACGTTATTAATTCCGATTCTGGACACCCGCTGCATATGCTACGAAAAATCAAATATTAAAGAAACAGAGCAACAACTCACGATTAACTCGTCCTCGTAAGCACACTAAAATAAATATACTTTAATATATCCCAACTTCAACAGAAATGAAGCAAAAGACTCCATAAACAAAATACAAAAAAATAAATACCAGTACTGCACTAGGTAGACTTTCATGATCCAAGTAGATGCAGATTGTGTACCAGAGCCAGGCAGTGAATTTGACCAAAACTGTTTTTGAAATCATTATCCAAACTAGCAATGAATATTGGAAACAATTCACAGGCATTATTTTGAGAAAAAGAAGCTATAGCAATACTTTAACTAGATACAGCCTATATATAATTAGACAAGGAGATAAACATGGCCACAATCTGCTGATGAGCCGTCCGATGAATAGTGCATCAAAATCAGCAAAAATGCAGTCAAGAGACCCATTGGAGGTTTTATGATACACATCAGACATATTCAATCAAACATCACAGGGCACTGACATTGAGAACTGGTTCCGATGTAAAAGCAAAATTTGTTTCAAGTCTATAAATATCAACAGTCAGTGATCCAAATAGCATGTTAAATCATACAGAGAAAAAATTAAAATGAAACTCGTTCTGGTCCACAACTTCATAATGAAGGTGTAAAATACTATTATCAAATATCATTCAAGGCAGGCACAGCCATTTTCCACACAAGTAAAATATGATCTCAGAAACTTAGATCCAAACTCTCTAAAAGAAAAAAAACTTAGTTCGGTTTCCGTATGTGGTAATTCCTAAGGCAGAGTTCGTATAGACCAGTTCTTAGTTCTCTCTATCAGAAGCCAAGTTATGACTATTCATTGGAGTTGATGGCTGCAGAGGTCCCCCATGACCTTGGCTCCAGTTCTGTTGGTCTCTCCTTTCAACATGCATTGTTTCTCGTCGCCTGTCATGTCGCGGCCGAGGTCTGCTTCTACTGGGTTGCCTCTCCGAATATCTATACTGTGGCCTAGGGATCACCTTCCCATCAACAAATAAATCACCTGAAATACCCCAAAAGCGATCAACACAACCCCCAAAAAAAAAATGAACTAAGCTCTTCGTAAATTCAAACCATCCACTGACCTCCATAATCCTTGTTGGGGACATCAAGATATGAATCTGGCAGCACCCAAAGAACTCCAGGTAACTCTGTTTAGGCATATGGAATAATTCCCAAAAGTCAAAAAGACGAACAAATTTAAAATTACAGTTCAAAAGAAATTATCCACACAAGGTTAAATTTCCAACCAATTTGATGATAGCAAAACATTATTGACAGGAAAACCAAATAACTCAAGCAACTACACAATTTTAACGAAAATGAAGATTGAAAGATAGAAAAGTAACGAAACTATCGCACCTTTGACTTTATAAGAAAGCTCTTCGGAAATGAGGGCACCGAAGCCTGTGTATGTAGAAGTGGAAACAGAGTATATCTTCTTTTTGGCCTCTTCCTCACTGCAAACAACATTCACAGAAGTGAAATTAGTGAAATTAGAAAAATAGAACTGAAGCAATCGATAATAATTAAAGGAGAGTAAAAGAAGACCTTCCGAGGACATGGGCTAGGGTTTTGACATAGGTGCTGACCATGTGCTCTTCGGAGGGTTTAGGGTTATCGGGAAACTCCATAACGATGAGCCAGTGCTCGTAGTCGCAGCCATCCAGAAGAATGGTTTCCTTCGGAGGACGGTTGCTCCAGTTCGGGGACGGGTCGTTCAGGGGCGAGTAACCCGAACCCGACGATTTGCTCCGAACCGGGAAATTCGCCCATTGCGCAACGGGTACGGTTTGTTTGGTGGGGAGCAACGCGAATGCGAAACGACAGCCAGAGGGAGAAGCTCTTGCGGGTGACGAAGAAAGCGCTCGTGCCACGGAAGATGCTAAGGTGCGCCGGGCGTTCACGTACGCCATTTCCCTCCCACCTCTCACCGCTACTCTGTTTATCGAGGGTTTAACTCTGGACGAAAAGCTGGCATAGATTCTTACATCATAAATTTTCACTTTAGTAGCAAACTACATCATAAATAAAACCATCTTACAAGATTTAACGGAAAAACCTATTTTATTCTTATTTTTGTGGATATATTTAACTCGAATATACTTTTATTCTGAAACAAATACGTAATTTATTTTTTATTTTTAATTTATTTTGCTTAACTTTGGACTTTTTTAATGTATTATTTGTAATTTATTTCTATAATATTTTATTTATTTTAAACTGTTATGCAAAAAAATGTGATAAATAAAAAACAAATACTTCAAGTTTCAAAGAATGAACACAAACAAACTCATTATACTGTTACGTTAATTTTCATCTTCATCATCATCTTTCAATTTTTCTTACATCTATCTCTCTTTGATGGAAGTGTTTGGCACTTTTGTTCCACATTCCTTGTTCTGATCATCATTATAGGGATATAATTCATCAATCCAAATTGTCAATACATGCACTTTATTCTATCTTGGTATAGAATTTGATGCCATATACCATGAAATAACTGCTTTTCATTTTTCTATAAAAAACCTTATTCTGTTATCTCATGAGATTGAAAGGAATAATTTTATTGTTAACATCAAATCACCAAGATGCTTATTTAACATGCATATAATAACACCGTTAACCAGGTAATTAATTATTGCTACAAATCGATTCAAAGTTATGTATTATTACATATATTTTAAGGTATATAATTTTCAAATAATTATACATCAATAATAATATTACATTTTTATTATATTTATATTGACACAATTATGTTCAAATATATATATAGTGTACAACACTTTTTTAATTTGATAGCTGTGAACTTCTAATTTGATAACTTAACTAAATATAATATTTAAACTAATATATTTTATGAGTAAGTTGAGTTAATCTTATCTTATCTCTGATATTATCTAATCAAATTGGAGTTGTATTAAGAAAAAAAAATATATATATCCTACCAAGATATGAGAGCGAAGAAGAACATTATCAAAGCAATTTAAACTCTTCCATGATCATTGGGTGATATGTGATTCTTGTAGTTGTAATCGACTAAAAGGAACAAAAGGGGTTCCATATCACCAAAACAGTCAAAGTTTCAAAATATCATTCTTTTATGAATTGGATACGAGACAAATAGACATATCATATATCTTTGGCTTGGTTAACGATGGAGTGATGCCAATATCCATAATAATTATACCAGAGGAATTGATTCCTCAATAAAAAAAGTAAATATTGATAATTTGATCCTATTAAGAATTTAAACCTTAATTTAGCATACAAGATATTGTACTTTCAACTCCATATCATTATCACACAATATCAACAAAACAAAAAACCAAGCCAAGTAGTATTCTTTAAAAACTAATCTATATTACTAAGGATAACGACTTCAACGATCAGAGATGTTTTGGTAATTCGATTAATTAAGTTTGGTCCCACAAGGTGCAAGACACAGTGACCTACCCTGACATATATATAATGTATGGATTTGGCCTAAGACTTGTATTCAGCAAATTGCAGAAAGCAGTAACATACACATAGTTATCACTTTTCTTGATTCCTTTTTGCATTGAGCAAGAAATGAAAACTCAAGCAGAAATTGGTAGCTTTGGCCAGCAGAAGAGTTTTTGGAACCTTTCATCAGAGCCTCAACAACTGTGTCAGTACAAATTTTATCCAACCTATTTGACTGCTAAAGCCATCCAGATGAAAGTAGAGGACATCAAATGCAATGAAGCTGCTTCAAGATTCACAGTTGAAAACAGAACAGAGTTGCAACAAAGAGGCTTGGTTGGGTGACAGCAAAGGAAAATCTTCACAGAAGGGAGTATAATGAGTAGTCTTTTTTTTTTCTTCTGATTTTTCTTCTTGCAAACGGTTAGTACTCATCAGTAGTTCTCTTGTACCATATCAGTACATATGTATCAGCTGGAAGATCCACACAATGGTCTTCAGTGTTATGCAGGAAAAAGTATTGAACTCCCTAGGCTTATGCTTTTTTCTGTCAGCTATGTACAAATCAAAGCTAATGCAAACTCTGATATGCAAGCTTCAGACTCTTTTGAATTTCTAAAGTTCAATAATATATCTTGATATTTTTTCCGATCCAACTCACATTGGTCCGGCAGGATCATTAGGAACGATGACCGCATCTTCAAGATATTGTTGGATTTGGAATGTAAAGTTCCATTGTAATCTTGTCCTTAAAAGACGTCTCAAAAAAAATATTTAATTTACGTCTCAGAAAAAGTATTTAATTTACGTTTGATCTCGACTCTCACGCACATTATGTGAGACCAATATTCTATTAATAGCACCACCTGATGTTAAATTTCATGCTATTGGATGTCCAATTTGCTTATCAGTAAGTAATTAAATAATCTTCAAAAATAAAGTCTTACTGTCTCAAATCATATATATAATTTTCAGGCAAATTCACTATAATATAGGATCAAGTATATTTTCATGCAAATTGTAATTTAAATATATATATATATATATATATATTCGGCTAACTTTTCCATTTGTGGGAAAATTTATTTACTATTTTATAAAATACAAAAATATTGTATGAGATATACGATTGACTATAGGTTTGAATATGATAAAATAGTATTGATATATAAAAATAGTGGTAGTAGTATAATAATATATTCAAATATGCGGTGCGAGATGATTGGGTGGTGAAGGCATATATTTCTGGTGTTGTGGAGACAGCATATAATTTTGAACCAATTAACGAAGGGAGGAATTGAGTAATCTGTTTTTCCTTTTTGTTTTGTCCGTAGCTGCTGTTAGGAAGTGACACAGAAACATGACTAAATATAGGAAAACAAAATAAGCCAGAAATTAAAAGGCTAGTTTCCCCCGTTGATTTAGATCAACCATTTATTCTGCCAACAAATATGTTATAAAACAGTGGCAGAGAAACAAGGATTACTTCGCGCTCATTTCCTAGCCTCCCCAAGGAGGCCTATATGTTCAAAACTTTGAAGGCGAAAAAAAAAGAAACAAAAGTGTAAAGCATTGGGGTGCAATGGCCATTGCAAAGAGCGTTGTTCTTATCTTGCTCTTTGCAGTGGTCTGCAGTGTGGACGGAGCAGTAAAACGACCTCGTATTGTTGGTCCTGACATGTTCAAGAATAAAAATGTGGCTAAGGATAAGCTACTTCCTGGCGAGCAAATATTTAACGTCATGGATTTTGGAGCCAAAGCTAATGGCAAGTTCGATTGCACCCAGGTAAAAAAACAAACCTCTTATTACATCGATCATCATCGAGATTTCAATCGGAAATAGGGCTTACTTACACACGTAGGGTTCATATAAATGCAGGCGTTCATGGATGCATGGCAAAAGGTGTGCCATACGACGGGGCCAGCGAGGCTTTTTGTTCCTGAAGGCAGATTCCTGATTTCATCGATGTATTTCAGTGGACCATGCACTGCTCAACCTCCAATAACAATTCAAGTAAAAGGGTATGTGATGGCTACCACGGATATTTCCGAGTACGAAAACGGAGACTGGCTCATATTCCAGAAGCACAATGGGTTGAAGATTATTGGCGGGGGAACTTTCGATGGCCAGGGAAAACAGTCCTGGGAATACTCCGAGAAATGCGAATCAGGTGATGACGGTGCTTGCGCCAGGAATCCAAGCGTAAGCAACAACGCATTTCATCAACATGTCGTGGTAGTAGTAAATTAGTAATTTTTGATTAATTAAGCTCATGTGTGTGTGTGTGTGTAAAATAATTATGCAGAGCCTTTTCTTCAGCGATAGCAGCAACGTGGTTGTACAGGGCATAAGAACTGCGAATCCCAAAGGCTTTCACATATTCGTTACCAAATGTACAAACATAAGATTGAGAAAACTGAAGCTGGTTGCCCCGGAAACCAGCCCCAACACCGATGGCATTCATGTCAGCCACTCTGACACCGTCATTATGTCCAGAAACACCATTGCAACAGGGGATGATTGCATCTCTATGATACAAGGAGTGAAGAATGTTTTCATCAACAGACTCAAGTGTGGCCCTGGCCACGGTATAAGGTAATACCAGATACACACACATATATATAAACGTTTCCTTCTCATCCTAATTAATTTTGACAATGCAGTATCGGTAGCCTTGGGAAATATGAGGATGAGGACGAGGTGAGAGGCATTCGCATCCAGAATTGCTCATTGATCAACACAACAAATGGTCTGAGAGTGAAAGCATGGCCTGATAGATATCCAGGTGCAGCCTCAGACATTAGCTTCACTAACATTGACATGGAAAATGTGAAGAACCCTATCATCATTGATCAAGAGTATGAATGTGATCCAGACTGCAAAAAGAAGGTATAAATTAATTTTTTTCTTTCTTTTTGCTTTGTTGTTGAACATGCATATACTAATTGTTGCATTGACTTCACAGCCATCACTTGTAAAGATCCAAAATGTTCATTTCCAAAATGTGAAAGGAACAACAACTTCACCACTTGCAGTGGACTTAAGGTGCAGCAAGCTGTTTGGGTGCCAGGGTGTTACAGTTAGAGACATTGACCTCAAGTTTGGAGATGCCCCAACAACCGCAAGATGTGTCAATACTCAACCTCTCTTTGCTGGTTTGCTAATGCCCCCACCCTGCGCATAGGTGTGTCATCCCTTATTGTTCCATCACACCATCAAATTTCTAATCATTTTTAGATCGAGCTATAACGGATGCTACATGTATGTGTGGGGGAAATTATTCTTGTTTTTTTTGAAGAATGGTTTTCATTCACAGTTGATTCATTAACTATAAATAAAGTTAAAAAAACGCCTTCAGTTTCTACTATGCTTGCACTCTCATTATTCTTATCTTCACCTTTCACTTAAAGAATTGAAACTTTACCAACATGGTGTGAAAAAAGTTATCTTTGCATATTAAAAAGAACACTTGAAGAAATCAAACAGCAGTAAAATAAACATAAAAGTATGTTCTGGATGAAAATGAAAACATCGTATTCTATAGCATTGATTGCATCAACAATTCACCACCCCTTTCGGCTAATTTTCTCCTCAACTCATAAACAGAGAGCATAAACTGTTCCAACTCGCGTTCACTCATCTGATCAATAGGGTCCTCCCACCACCTTCTGTTACACCCCTTCTTAACCAGAGTTTCAGTTTCTCTGAGATTCTTCTTTTCCAACTCCAAGTTCTTCAGTGCCTCCTCGTATTGCTTGTTGCACTCTTCATACGACACTGATCTCTCCCTTGACTCCCGTGGATCAAACACTTTGGAACCTTTAAGGTAGCTTTCGACAATGCCCTCGAAGTCTGGATGACCGAAGCAGAACAATTTTTCAGCAGGAGAAAACACGATGATGGCTATATTGACATTGCACAAAATGCAGAGTTCACTCGCTTTCTTGAATAGCCCTGTTCTTCTTTTCGAGAATGTCACTTGCTTGTTGCTAGACTTCTCGATCTTCTTTATCTCGATCTTCTTCCGCCCTGCTTTTTTCTTCTGCTGCTTAAACGCTTCGATGTCTGAAGAAAAACCATGGTTGTTCATGCCTAAAGGAAAAGAAGGGTTTTCCATGGCTAAAGACTACTTTGCTTCACACGATTTATGCATAATATTTATAATTGAGGATGCATGGTTGATTTATCCTTTCTTGAAATAAAATCTCACTATTACCTCTCATCTTAGATTATATTATTATATTATTATATTATTATATTATATATGTTAACATGTTTATAATTTATAATAAATTGATTATTATAATAACCTACTGTTGATTTATCCTCATAACAGAATCCTGCAATCATGCTTGAATTATAAATCAATCAAGAAATAATTAGATTTTCTTGTAAAAAAAAAAAAGGTATAGATTTATATTTAGATTCTTGGTTCCAATTACCATGATGATGTCTTATTTTGGAAAAAAAAAAACATTGTGTTTATGGAAAACAAGTTCTCGTTTTTCTCCTTTCTTTACGGCACGTGCGTGTATAGTTATTTAGTCAACAAGATTATGTTTAAATAATTTACAATAATTCTTATACATAATAACATCTTAAGAATACAAAATCTTGTTAATAAAAATAATCTTTTTTGTATAATCTTATTTTAATATAGACCATATTTACCATTTTTATTGATGGTTAATTTGGGTAAGACTGATTAACTTTTTTTAATGGAAACAAAATATGTGATATACATATAATTCAAAACAATGATAAATATATCTTTATTAAATGGTCAAAAATATTTATCAAAAAAGATATTCAATATTTTGATAACTAATAGAAGTGAAGCGACTAATTTAGAAATAAATTCATAATAGAAATTTTTAATTATTAATTTTAATTTTTTATTTATAATAAAAACTAATTTAGTTATCAATAATTTTAGTTTATAAATTGGTATCAAAAAATGTTACTGACTATTTTTTTTTCTCACTAAAATTTATTATAATTTAGAGATTTTTTTATAGTGATAATATATTATTTTTTTTACTCTTTCAATTCAATTAGATATTGTTCATACTTTTTTCCTTTTTTGATATAAATTTCATATAGCATTTTCTATTACACAAAATACATATATTTTTAATAGTCTCAAATTAATTAATCTTGCTAGGACTATTATGAATACCCGAAACAAGTTTATTTAGATTGGTTGTTTCTGGTGCGGTAATATCCATCAATTATTTTAAAATTAATTTATTATGTAATTATGCTCATTTTAAGATATTGAAATCTTGCATAATATAGTCAATTCTTCCTAAATAAATTAATTTTATTTATTTTTTATTGACTTTGTTGTTACTTGACATATTTGATTGATTCAAATTATGTTTGGTAGTGATATAAGTGATAGATTATAATTGAGTATTTCATTGAGATATCAATTAATGTGTGGTTATCTAAATTGATTATATATATGTGTATAAATATGTTTATAAAGATGTGCTACTTATTAAAAGATTGTATAAGTAGATGTGGTGTCACCCTAATTATAATAAACTTTATAAATTCTATAAACCTAAAGAACTTTATTTAAAATTTTACATTTGATATATAAAGTTCTTATTTTTAAATCAATTCCAATATTAAATTATAAATTATTGATATATAAATATGTAAAACAAATTTTAAATAAAATTCCAATATTAAATTACAAATTATTAATATATAAATATGTAAAACAAATTTTAAATAAAATTCACTGCAAAATATAAATTTAAATAAATTTAATTTAATTAAAAATATTTATTATCATAAAAATATCATCATAATATTTATATAAAAATTAAATTTTATCTCAATTTAAAATAAATAAATAAATTATTCCAATTCATAAATATATTGAAACTAAGACAAAATAATAAATATAATGACTAAATTAAAAATTTTCATATATATTTAATCGAATTTTATTATGACATGTGTTAGTTTTTTATAATTTAAAAGAAATAAAAGAATAAAAAATTACACGTGACATAATTTTATTTTGACACGTATCAATTTTTTTAATTAAAAAAGTTAAAAAAAAAGAAATAATCTCGAGCTAACTCATAATAAAATTCTTATGGGACACGTGACAGTATTTTCTTAAAACTTATAAAATAAATTAAAATTAAAAAATAATAATAATAATATGTATTAAAAATGTTTTATCGGTATAATTCTAAATTGACACATAACATAATGTTATTTGATAGTACATAATGAATATTTGATAGTACAATGAAAATGAAAAGAGTTATTTGATACACATTTTTCAAAAATCTAAAGATTCGATTGAGATTCTGAAACAGAAAAATTTCGAGAATTTAAACCTATATTCTTTAATACATATGTATAAATACTTTTGTAATATTTTTTCTTTCTTTCCAGACATCTTTTATTAAACAAATGATGACTAAAATTACAATTTAAAATCTCTTAAATTATTAATATACATTATAAAGAATATATATATATATATATATATATATATATATATATATATATATATATATATATATATATATTGTATGTGAGTTGTTATTGATGTATATAAATATTTAATTTAAATATATAAATATCCATAAATGTTTATCTGTATACAAATACATCTATTAACATAAATTTCTGAAATTAAAACATAGCGGTTAGATATATTAAAAATGATATTTAAAAAGTTATAAACTCAATTATCGGTTCACATTACTACATATTTAAGTCATCCTATTTATTTTATAATAATTTATAAAAAAACACTTGATTATTAATAGCAATTTTTTTTTGTAATTGAACTGTTATAATATCTTATAATAACTTATGTGACTTACGTTTCTTTATATCGATTTCTTTTACTGTTTTACTGTAAATTTTAATAATATTTTTATTTCAGTAAGTACTGTAATATATTTTTTACTTAGTTTTTATTTGTTTTTGTATATATCTCTAAACAAACTATTATGAAATATCTTTAAGAAATTTGTAATTAATATTTTACGGTATAATAATTTTACGATAAAATAATTTATAATTTAAATATTTTAAAATTAATTTAAATTTAAATTTAAATATCAATAAATAAATTAAAATATGTTTGTCTCATATAAATATATAAAAAAAAATCCATGACAATCAAGCTGTAATAAATTTATAGTAGTATATTTTTAAAAAGTAAGATCTATGCATTTTTCTTTTTAGAATTATATTTTGCACGAAATATTTACAAAATTTTGTTAAATTATTTGCAAAAAAAAAAATACTAATACTTGTAAGTTTTATTACATTAATTATTAAAAATGTAATTATTACATGCAACTTTTTTTTGTCAATTTTTCACTAAAAAAAAATCTCATCAACAATCACCTAAAATTGTTAGTTACTATAGTGACCAATTTAGAATCTAATTTACAAAATAAAAAATTTATTGTTTACTAAATAGTCACTATTATGAACAAAAAATTATAAATGGTCATTAAATTGATTTCTAAAATTTAACTATCAAAGTTTTGACTATGAAAAAAATTGGTTACTAACAATTAGTTACAAAGGGTTTTTGTACCAATGGAATTAGTTTTTAATTAATTAGTGACTAATTATAACTTTTTATTTATAATCGTGATTACTTTAGTAACTAAGAATTTTTTATTCTGTAAATTAGTATCTAAATTAATCTGTACAGTAACTAACAATTTTTTGTTACTAAAATTGATTACTATTTAAGAGTTTTCTTGTAGCATTCTTTCTATAAAAATATATATTTGATTTTTCTTAAAAAATATCTATTACAAAAAAAAAGTATAGATTATTTATTTTAAAAAACCTTTTGTCATTAATTACGAATTACCGATAACAAAATTGTGACAAATTAACTACGAATTAGCGAGAACACATTTTTGACAAATTAGCTAAAAATTAACGAGAACAAAAAATCGACAAATTATTAACTATTTGGGAACAAAATTAAGACTAATTAGCTGCGAACTAGCGAGAATATTATTGTGACAACTACAAATTTATGTGAACAAAGTTGCAAAAAAATAGTTATAGATTAACTAGAAATTATAAAACTTTTTCACTTCAATCAGCAAGGGATTAACAATGAATTAGCTACGAAATAGCAAGAGATTATATCTCTCTGAAATAGCTATCTGAATTTAACTATGAAACATTTCGTAACAATTTTATAGTTAATCTGTCACAAAATTGATATCGAAAGATTAGTTACAAAATAGCTAATAACGTTCACACTACAAGAAAACATTTTTACAGAGACAAATTTTAGTGACCAATAATGATTAGTAACTATAGTAACCAATTTAGATACTAATTTACAAAACTAAAAATTATTGGGTACTAAAATACTCACTATTATGAATAAAAACTTATAATTGGTCACTAAACTGCTATTTAAAAATAGCTATCATGGTTTTCGCTGGCAAAGAAAATTGGTCACTAAAGAGTACCTACCTAGGTTTTGGCTACCAAAATGACTAAGTTTCTAAATTGGTTTTTAATTAATTAGTGACCAATTTAGTGACAATTTATAATTTTTTACTCATAATAGTGACTATTGTAGTACAATAAACATTCGTTTAAATTAATCTGCATTTTGATATTGAGAGTATGATGCATATTTAATTGGGATGGGAACTTATAAAATTTTAAGAGTCATATTACAAATCATATAATTACAATATCAAATATTATGGTGCTTGAAATTTTTAGGAATTAGGAAAATAGGAGAGATATAAGTATATGATATATATATATATATATATATATATATATATATATATATATATATATATATAATATATATATATATATATATATATATATATATATATATATATATATATATATAAGAGATAGGTTGAGTTATTTTATTTTATTCATATACTATATATATATAACAAAATATAAAATATAAGTAATTGGTTTAGACGAAGTTGAAGTTTACCAACATGATGTTATCCTCCAATCATCATAAAGTGTTATCAACCTTTATGTAAATGTAAGTGAGTTGAAAGATTCTCCTTATCTATCACCATACCAGTTAAATCAAACTAAGGATACGTTCTTTACCCTTCGTCACATTTTACAAAATGGTCAATGGACAATCACACGTGAACGAATCGAAAATAGTCATCAAATGACTCCACATGATACAAAATTATTGATCCAAGAATTTTTCATTTTCAAATGTGAATTTATGCAGAATGTAAACTTAAATGAGTGTGGACTTAAGCGAATATCTACTCTAACCAATAATTTTTAATTTATTAAATTAGTCAATATAATGACTAACTATTTTTTGTCACAAAAATTTGTTTTAATCGAGGATTTTCTTGTAATTAATATGCATTGATTTTTTTTTCTTCAATTATATTATATATTAATTTTAAATAATTAAATTTCGTAGTTTATTTAATATATATTTTTCAATTGTTACTTATGTTTACTAAAAGAATATATTCTTTTATTGATTATTATAAAGATAAAAGTACTTTTTCTATCTTTTTATAAAATATTAGAATGTCATTAATTTTTAATGATTTTTTATAACATTTTCCATATTATATTATATTATTTTTGTATGATTCTTTTTTACTTTTTGTCGATGGTTTTTACATTCTCTTTTTTAAAGAACAAATATACTTGAGAAAAACAATACTGAATGTTAAAGGTTTAGCATATAATTTACTTTTAAAGTTACAGTCTCTGTAAGATACATGAATTAACTTTTAATATATTGTATAAAAGAGTATATATTTTCTTTTACATTTTATCCTTTAAAAGTTACAAATATTTTACGTGAATTTACATTCTTGACAGGAATCTCAAATATTGAATCTTCCTTGCAGAGTCCATCTTTCAAGGAAAGTGCCCTAAATGATATGCTATTTATAGTCGTCTGCCAACAATTGAACGGATCAAAATTACCGAACCACCACATTTGCGTTAACGTAGTCGCATGCATGCCAAGTTTAACAAATTAGGAGCAATTCACGGTCTGTTACACAAAAATGGAGTCATTCTGGACCTTTCGTTTCATCAACACCACCCTATATAAATACGCCTATCACCTTCAGACCACCAAGCAGCAAGCAGCACCGCCCAAGGGCTTTCACAAGACCACTGTTCCGAGTGGTCCACAACACATATCAGGGAAAAAAAAATTTAAAAAAAAAGGAAAAGAAAAAAAAAAACGAAAAGAGTTTCGTACAATAATCGTGTGGCTAGGGATGGCGCCTGGATTCGACAGCGCTCATGAGAGGAAGAAGAAGCTCGCAGTTTTGAGCGTGTCTTCCGTCCTCCTGGTGGCGATGGTTGCCGCGGTGGCCGTCGGCATAAATGACGACGTCCATGGGCAACACGGGGAAGAAGGCGACGGCGGCATCGCGAAATCTCAGAGGAGCGTCCACATGTTATGTCAATCGGCCGAATACAAAGAAACCTGCCAGAAGAGTCTCGCCAATGCCTCCCACGATAACACTGACCTGAAGCAACTTATCATCGCCGCCTTCAACGCCACCTCCCAGGAGATTCACGAGAAAATCCAAAACTCAACGCTGTACCACGAGTTGGCCACCGACAACATGACCAAACAGGCCATGGACATTTGCAAGGAAGTACTAGGTTACGCTGTGGATGATATAAACGAATCCGCTGCGACGTTGGAGAAGTTTGAGCTTAGCAAGATGAACGATTACGCCTATGACCTCAAGGTTTGGATCGCGGGTACCCTTGCCCACCAGCAGACATGCTTGGACGGGTTCGAGAACGCGACCACCGAGGCTGGGAAGACAATGGCTAAGGTTCTGAACACGTCGTTGGAGATGAGCAGAAACGCGTTGGACATAGTGAACGGTGTGTCGTCTCTCTTCAAGGGTCTCAACTTCACCGCCTTCAGCTCCAGCACCACCAGCCCCAGCCACAACCCCAACCCCAACCCCAGCCACAGGAAGATTCTCTCGGAAGAAGAGACTTTGGTTGATGGGTTCCCTTCGTGGGTGAGTGAAGGGCAGAGGAAGATTCTGGAATCTGCTGAGCTCAAACCGAACGTGGTGGTGGCTCAGGATGGGAGTGGACAGGTCACAACAATCCACGAGGCTCTCAAACTGGTGCCTAAGAAGAACAAGGTGCCTTTTGTCATTCACATCAAGGCCGGTATATACAGGGAGCATGTTAACCTGAACAAGCACATGGGCTTTGTCATCATGATCGGCGATGGCCCCACCCTCACCAGAATCACCGGCAGCAAAAACTACGTCGATGGCATCCAAACCTACAACACCGCAACCGTCGGTGTCAACGCTGCAAACTTTATGGCGAAGAACATTGGGTTCGAGAACACCGCAGGAGCGGAGAAGCACCAAGCTGTGGCACTGAGGGTAACAGCTGACAAGGCAGTGTTCTACAACTGTCACATGGACGGGTACCAAGACACCCTGTACACCCAGTCTCAGCGGCAGTTCTACCGCGACTGCACCGTGACCGGTACAATCGACTTTGTCTTCGGCGACGCCATCGCCGTGTTCCAGAACTGCAAGTTCATCGTGAGGAAGCCCTTGGAGGACCAGCAGTGCATGGTGACCGCCGGCGGAAGGACGAAGGTGGACAGCCCCAGCGCCCTGGTGTTCCAAAGCTGCATCTTCACCGGCGAGGCTGAGCTGAAGGGCTTGACCCCCAAGATCGCGTACCTCGGGAGGCCCTGGAGGGTATTCTCCAAGGTGGTGATAATGGACTCAGAAATCGATGACATCTTCTCCCCCGAAGGGTACATGCCCTGGATGGGAAGCGCCTTCAGAGATACCTGCACCTACTACGAATACAACAACAGGGGTCCTGGTGCAGACACCACCGGAAGAATCACGTGGCCAGGGTTTAAGGTGATTACCCCTGTTGAGGCTGATGATTACTACCCTGGGAAGTTCTTTGAGCTGGCTAACGTCACTGAACGTGACGGTTGGATCCTTGACTCTGGGGTACCCTATTCCCTTGGTCCTCTTCCACCACCCACCGACCAGCCCGCAGTTTAATTCATTTATCACATTTTTTTTAATCTAATAGACTATATATGTGTACATCCCTGCATGCGGTGCATGCTCGCTTCACCATGTTTTGTCTGCAAACGCAGTGTTTAAGGAATCCTATTGCTCATTTCTTACGCTTACTTGCTTCGGAATTCTCTATTTCTCACCACTTTAATTACACTTTAATAAATCTGTTTTTACTTTTTTATATAAATTTAAAAATACTACTATGTATAAAAAATAATAAAAATTTCAGACAATAATCGTATCCCAATTTCGTCGAAGCAGGCCCAACTTCAAAAACCAATTCTACTCCATTTGGGTCTGGCCCAACAATGACTTCTTTTATTGATAGATTGATAACATCACCTGTTGTTGTATGCACCACGGTGCATTGTATCCCATGCACTGGATTTCTTCTAAGTTAAGAAAAAGGTTTTGGTTAGAAAATAAAATAATTTTTACACTGGAATACGAGAATTACTTGTTAAAAAAACGTTGACTCATTAATGTGGGTTTAGTACAGTGGAAAGAACATGCATGGCAATTATTGGATGAAGATTTGGAAAGACCGTAGCTTTCGTAGATCTTTTAGGTTGAAAAGACTCAACTACTTGTTTATATTCGTACTTCAGTGAAACTGTAATAAAAAAAAGTAAAATATAATTATTTTTCAACTGTCTTTCTTTCTTAAAATTTTCGGGAAATACGCATTTTCCTATTTTTGTTTCTCAACTATATATTCGAATAATCCATTTCATCTTACAAGTACAACTTTTATGATAATTAACTGTTACATGATTAAAATAAAAGTTAATTACATCCAAAGTGTAAAAATAACCTGGCAAAATTATAATGGTTTCATTATTATTATTATCGTTTCTTAAAAGAACAAGTATTTAAATAAAATGACATATAATAATTATCATATTTTTTCTTAAAACTAACAACTTCTTTTAATAATAAAATATTTTTTTTGAACAAAAAATTGAAATAGAATAATAGTATACATAATATATAATTATTAAAATATACAAGTTCTCAACATATCGTAATCGATATCATAGAACTTTCAATAGCTTTTTGCCTAACAAATTCCTTTAAATTATTAGGCTTTAACTTCTGTTTACCATATTCAAATATTGAGTGCAAAATAAGGTGATATTTGTGAATGGAAACAATGTGAGAGTTAATAATTCCTAAAGTCACATTAGAATTTGAATTTGAATCACAAATCAGTTAAGAAATACAATTTAATGTACCGAAGGAGTTTTTTTTAAATGTTAAATAAGTTTTTTTTTTTCTGAAATTGTTTTAAGGAAACAAAGGAAAGACAACAAAAAATTGGAAAGGTACCATTACTTTTGCACTCAACTATTTTTTTACACATTTTACATCTACTATTTTATCTTTTAACTTTTTTCTTTACAAATATAAAATTTAACTTTTTTAATAGTCAAAATATTCTTAAAAGTGAATTATCAACCGGTGTAAGGATAGTGGCATAAAAAAATACTTGTCCATAACGTAAACATCTGGAAACACAAGTCTAACAAAGGGTTTAGTGTGAAAACAGTTTGTTAGGTATCCTTATTGTAATGTGAAATCATAAACTTTTTTACAAGTTAGTTTAAAGATGTTTCTTTTGTTCTCAGTTTCTATCAGTATCTCCAATACATGGGTTAATTAGTTAATATCGTAAGACCTTTATCTTATAACTTTTTATTAAGGTATATTGGAAAAAATCATAAATTTAAAACTGGACCGTGAATCTCAAAATCAAAATATTTTTTTAAATTTAATTTGTAAATCTTATATAACAAATTCATTTAGAACAAAATAAAAATCCACAATAAGATACTTGCAATGAAATGATATTATATGGGAAGAATGTGGGAGAGCTTCACACTTGTCAATTAGAAATTACTTTCAATATTACGTGTTAGATTTGATTGGAAACTTAAGTTTCGTGTAATATTGAATTAAATTACATGTGAACAAGTTTAACGTGTGTCATATAATTTCCAATAGATATTTTGATGATTGTTATCTCCCTCGAACCACGAAGGTTGGTGGCGAATTTTCGGGATAATTGCAAAAGCATTGTAATACTAAAGTTAGAAGAAGAAAAATCGGTATAATTTGAAGATAATTATCAGAAAAATATCTTTAATTTTTCACAGGAAAATGCCTTTGATATAAATAATAATATATTTATTAAATGATACATGTTTGCCTTTATTAGCCTTTTAGTCCACTGTATTTCAAATTTTTAATATAAATAGGTTTTTAAACCAGGTAATAAGTCAAGTTACACCTTCAAAAAAAGTCAAGTCAAGGCTAAAAATTAAGTCGACAACAAATAACAATGTATAGGTACGAGATTTTAATTTCTGAGACAGGTTAAGTCTATTTAAGCAAACATGAATGATGTCTCGTTTGGAATTTTTTTAGTATGTTTGAGTTAGATTCCGTAAGGTTCCAAGTTTCTTAATTTTACACAATATTTTCCGGATTTTTTTTAAGAATGAAATATTCAGAGTTTAAAACCAGAACAAACAAAATTATCCTTCAAAATAAGTATAAGAAAAGAAAAGAAAACCAGTAAAATTGTTCACCTTTATTTGACTGGTGAGTAGCGTATAAGAAACTTAACTTGGAAATAAATAAGTAAAAAAAAATTATTTACGTAATTGTACGAATAACTTTAAAACTTTTGAATTTGACCGATTCTTCCATTCACTTTAGAGAATCTTAAAACTGTATCTGGACTTTAATTCTCTACCACATCACATGATATAGGCCCCATCAAATAACACTGGATTTTTTTAATCAAGGATAATGCTTTCCCACTCACTTGTTAGTGCGAATTAATAAGGAAAAAGGAGGCATAGAAATATAATTAATATAATAATATATGAATATGATAAAAAAAAAAAGCAGAACTCCTTATTTCATTATTTATTTTTTTTATATATGTCAACAACGTGGTTAACTAGCAAATCTATTTTCTTTAAAATAGGTCATTTTTTATATTATGCTAAATTTTTATATATAAAAAAACATATTTTACCATTATTAAGAGAAAATAAAGAAAAAAAAAAGTTGGTTCCATGGGAAAGTTAACAACTTATGATTAGCTGGTGATTTGAAAGTGTGAAAGATGATGAATTGATCCAATTGTGATGTGTGGCATCAAGTTGTAGCAGTGATCTTGATTGAGTGATAATTTTTAGGGTTTGTTTTGGTTGTTCTATTTTTGTACACGCTTTGTACTGTTGTAACTTTACACCTAGCAGACACACCAGGTACAGAGAAAAATAATTATGGATTGAAGATGATCGAAGAAGGTTTTGAATTTTAAAAGACTAGGGAAAAACACGAATCTAAATTCTCTACTATTTTTTTATCTTTAAAATGAGCATTAAAAATATACTATAAATACTTAAAAAAATATTTTTTAAATTTTCAAATCAAAATATTTTAAAAACACAAAATAACACCACAAATCTTCAGAAAATCCAAATTCGAGAGCAACACTCCAATCACTGAGTAGTCACACTAAACCCAACCTCACGCAATGCTCTTCCCCACACGCTTTCCTTTGTACTTCCCCTGGTGGGTTTCACTTCATCATTCTTAGATTAAAATTCTAACTATTTTAATTTATTTTATTAAATTCAAATTTAATTATAGTTATAACTTTTATCCATTTCTACATCGGAGTTGTCAAAATGGGTTAGAATTCGCGAGCCAGTCCGGCTTATCACGAATTTGATTAAATTTTTTTTTACAAATTTCAATATGAGTTGATTTTTTACCTGACTCACCTAGAATCCGAGTTGAACCCGTGGTGAGTAGGGTTGACTCACCAACCCGCAAATAAAGGGTCATAAAAGTTTTTTTGTTAAGTTGAACCTTATATTTGGATCATGTTAGGTTGGTTTTTTAGCCAACACAGAGATCATTTGTATTTTTGTTTGTATTTGGATTGTATTAAAGTTTATTTAGATTTTAATTAAAATTATAATCTAGTTTTGACTCAAAAAAAAATTGTATTTCTTTTTTAATTAAGTGAGTCTGTGAGTCAACCCATTTAACTCACTAATAACTCACTAATCTGGGCCGAGTCGGAGTTGAAATTTGTTTGACTCGCTAATAAGTAAACCAAATTGAATTTGTTCACTAAATGATCAACATGTGATAGGTCAAGCTGGGTCAAGATCAACCCGTGATGGGTTGAACTAGGTCGAACCAAATTATCTGTTACCATATCTTAAGTATTGTTATTTTCAAAGCTAAAAATCTTATTAATGACTTTTTTTTTCATTTATACTTGTATTCTTTTTCTTATTTTTTAATTAGTTTACACATTTCTTATTTATATTATGTAGAAATGAATAAGAGTATTATTAATAGAAGCTTTAGGTGGGATGAATTGAAAGAATAGGATCGTATTAGTCTTCAAAACTTTATTTGTTTTAATATTTTAAAAGTTCTGAGAAGAATTTTAGAGACTGAAAAATTAAAATTAATATTGTGTAAGATTCTAGATTGAATAAATTTACTGTCTTATAAAATGAAATTATAGAATTAGTTAATTATAAAATGTTAATAGGTGGTTCAAAATTGAAAAAGAAAATAACAAACTATCAATATAAATGTGATGATTAATATGATATTAAGTCTATTTCTTCACAAGAAAAAAAGAGAGTATGATAAAGTATAAAAAGAATACATAAATAAAGTATAAAGTCTATTTCGTGAGTGAGTTACTGAATAGCATGAAAACATACAAAGTAAAAAAGTATGTATAATTTTGTAAATATATTTATTTATAGTATTTATAATAGGTTTTATATTCTAATTAGATAAATTTAATAATTCGCTATTAATTCTTATATATTTTATAATATATATATATATATATATATATATATATATATATATATAAACTGAGTACCTTAAATTGAATAATAAAATATAAAAAAAATAAAGTAAACTCTCTAATTCAGAGTTAATGACTACTTAAGAAAAGTTATGCTACTTGATAAAAGAAATTAATATTTTATTTATAAATAAAACAATTATAAAAATAATAACAAAATATCAAATTTCTCATACACAATAATATCCATTAATAAAATCATTATTTAATTCATCTTGAAATATCGGGTCGATCCTATATTTCCGGGATAGTATTGTATTATTCTTCTAGAATATGCATTATTAGCTCTGATTAGATTCTTGATGTTATCAAAAAATTATACATTATGTTTAGGTGAAAAGATAATAAATGATTCTCTTTTATTTGAATTTAAAGAAAATAAAAAAGACTCAAAAAGGAAAAAGAAAAAAATCTTTCTTTAACTACAAGTAACTATGTGTAGTTTGTACATGTAAAAATGATGACATCACGTTCCTTCCAGTCTGCAAATTATGCAAATTATGAGACAGCGTAAAATTGTCTTCCATCTTCCATTGAATTCAGATTCCACCACCACCACGTCACCTCCGATTTATCCTCATCAACAACTCACCGAGTCACACACTTCCCGTTCTGCATCTAACTCGGTGGTTGTGGAGCTTCCCTTTTTCTCTCTACTCAGAATCCTCTTCAACGACACTATCCGACTCACCGGCGAAAGAAATGAAGACTCCGTCTCACGCCCCAAGCTCTCGTTACGCAATGCAGAAGAAGAAGAAGAACCAACCGGTATTGACCGGTCCACCTCTTCCCCAACCGTTTCAGGTTCACACACAACGACAGCCACCTCAGATCGAGTTTCTTGCTCGGAAATGGCCTCGACAGGTGCCCTGCAGAGCGGACACGTGGTGTGGGACTGGAACCAGATGTCGATGCACTCAGTATGGAAACTGTGGTTGCATTTGGGTAAGACCCGACCCGTTTCCCCGTTCTCAAACTCCGACAAGCACACCGCGCATTCCGATTTTTGGGTGGAATCGGAGAAGGTGAAGACCGGGAGCGTGGAGATGACGGAGGGGTGGAGGCCGCGCGAGGTGAGGGCAATGCGGGCGGCGGGGTCGATGTAGAACACGAACCGCGGGCGGTTGCTTCTTCGGCGAAGTTGTTGCCGGCGGCGAGCTCGAAGGAGGGTGCAGCGGACGTAGACGTGGAGGCAAAGCATTATGATGATGATGACGAAGATGGCGATTAGCATTATCTTGCCGCTAAGCGCGTAATCCTTCGCTTCGATTTCCTTGCCGTCGTCGTTTTCCATGTTGTCGTTGTTGTGTGTGGGAGTCGAAGGTTTCTTTTTATTGATGCAGTGTGTGTGGTGGTTCGTTGTACTGGTAACGTTTATTTATCTTGAATTCTTGGTGTTACTTGTACTACCAGTAGATGCGGTTGACGCGGTTTTCGGGAAATGACGCTTCTGCCCTTTGTTGTCTTTAAGTAGAGTGAAGAAGTTGTGTTGGTTTGATGTAATTTTGGTGTGGTAGTGTCGTGGAAATTGTGTTGGCGTTTGGTGTGGTTAAATATCAGAGTTTTGGTTTATCATGTTATTAAAACTGCAGTTATATACAGCTAGCAGAAATTTCGTTCTAGCACCACAGAACAATGGAATGTTGTTGTTTGTGACTGTGACTGTGACTTATCCAGTGGTCAACGCTTAGTTGATTACCACAAATGATATCCCCCAATTTATACGATCAAACTTTAATGCATTGAACTGACCCACATGTTGGACTCTTCTTTAAGGATTCTCACATTTCAACTCTTCTAAGTGATTTTTCTCAATCTTTTAACCAAATTGTAACTTTCCATAATATTTTGCAATGAATGCCCAAACATTAATAAGGCATTGCTTGTGTATAAGTTTACTAGTTTGGAGAGTTTTTTTTTTTTTATTCTTTCCATGAGCTCGTCCGAGTATAAGGTATTCATTCATTTCATACTTAATTTTTTATCTAAATAATTATTAGAATTAAATATATTTTTGTTTTAATTTTTAGTGAAAATTAATTTTTTTATAAAATTAACCTTATTATTTGTAAAATTTCCACAAAATCAGTTTTCCAAATGTCTGTACGGAACTGTATAAAAAAATTGAAAAATTATCTTTTTGACAATTTTTTTTTAACAACCTTGACAAAGTTTTTAAAAATAGAATTAAAGTACATTAAATTATTATTTTTTTAATTAAAATAAAGCAAGAAATAATATTTTTTACTTAATCGAGAAAGTTTGTCAATCTATAATAGCTTAAAAAAATTATATCTCATCGTTTAGGATTTAGGGTTTAGTCGTTATCATTGAAAATTGATTATATTCTATTTGACTGATTATAAATATTTTCTAAAATATTTAATGCATTTTAGAAGTTAAATATTTTCGTGCTTGGTTTGAAGATAGATGTTAGCTAGAATTTTGAGGTAGTTAAAGAATTTAAATTGTTATTTTATTAAAATAGTTTTCGAAAAATTATAACTTTTTAAAAAAATTTAACGTATATTAGTGAGAAAAAGGAAACATAAAAAAATGGAAAAGGAGAAAAAAAAAGAGAGAGTAAAAATTAGTAGAAGATGGAGTTATTTGAATTAAGAGAAAAAAAAGTATAAATAAGAGAAAAATAGAATAATGTTTTTTAATAATAATTTTATTCTTTTAATTATGTATTATTTTAATGTAATTTTAATCATTATTATTATTATGAAACAAGTGAATATCAATACAAAATTTACACATAATCATGTAATGTTTAAATAAAACTTGAATGTATTTTTATACAATGTTGAAAACACAATCTGATTCACTTTTTTATTAGTAATCAGTCAGACTAATAAAACATAAAAAATTATTAATTAGAGAAAAAATAAAATTAAAATTAAAATCGGAATTAAACTAATGCTTTATAATTAGATTTGAATAATTTTTATAAAGTCGTAAAAAAGATTAAAATTATTAAGAAAATAATAGTGAAAAACATATGATGTAAATACTTTTTTAATTTTAATTTTATATGATATTAAAAAATAAATTACATAATTCTATAGTTAAAACTATAAATAAATTCATCATTTTCTTACAACGAGTGCGAATATATGGTGAGTAAAATAAAACAAACTATAAAATCATTTAAAAACAAACATATTAGGTGTTAACTGTTAATCAACTTTAAACATTACATCTAAATTTAATGAATAGTTTAATTCAGTTATTTACTTTTGTATGAAACAACCACTTAGGTGGCACAGAGTGGTGAGTATGGAAACTTTGGAATGAAGCCCATTTGGAACCTTAAAATGCAATCTTTGTTTTGTACTTTACTTTTCCTTGCACGTGAATTTCATTGCTTTTTATTCATATTTAAAAAATAATAATATTTTAACTACTAAATTTAAATAATTTATTTTATAATATGGAATGATATTTTCTAAATAATTTTAGACTATTAAAAATGAGAAAATATAAAAGTAAAAAACCACTTAAAAAATATAAAAGATTATAAAAGAAAATTATCAAAATTTAATAATAAAAAATTATTTTCTTATTCAAAATATACTCATATTGTTTTTAATATTTTAAGTTATATAATAAATAAATTAAAATATGAATATCAGTGTATTATAAATGTTAAAAGATAAAAAATAATCTAATAGAGAATTTGTACTCTTGCTCGTGTACTTGTTTGGTTGTCATACATGCACACCCAAAAAAGTTTCCTTTCGGCCATGGAAAAACTCATGCCGCCAATCACAAAGGCGTTTGACCCCTTCTTCCTTTGCATCTTTTTCTTAAAAAATGTTCACCAAACCATTTTTGTTTTGCATCACAATTATGTGTAAATTATTGTTAAATAAATTTTAGTTTTAATGAGATCTAATGCATGTTTATATGTTAAAAAATATTTGTGAATCATTTGCTGTTTATTTAAGAACCAACCCAATAATGTGTTATTTTTGAAATTATTCCTTGTTATAATCGAAATTATTCCTTGTGAATTAGTCTTTACACAAGTGATGAAATTTAAGAGAGAACTTTGACACCTTGATGGCCGGATTGAATCCCTTGCGATTTTTAAGAAAAAAATTTACTTGCAAAAAATTCTCTAATAATCAAGTTAATAGAAAAAATAATATCTGTATGAATATATAAATATATATATATATATATATATATATATATATATATTATGACTTATATCTTGAATAATAAATCAAATAAGAAGATATTAATGAAATAATACTTACTGTTATAATGTAATATTTTACTATATACACCAAATATCGCGTATATATTTGATATTCAAACGTAATCATACTGTCAAGACTTGCTACTATGCGGATATCTCACTCAACAAAAGTATACTATGATACTGGGTTTTAGTGGGCCGAATCGCCTGTTGGACCGGACAGACACATTCCTTTTAAAAAGAACCGGACTATTTAATTTTTAACATTTTTTTTAAATTGTTATATGTCTTTAAATTATTTTTGCTTAGATTTTTTTTTCGTAAATTCATACGATGATGTTTCTAAACAAATTAATAATTACTAAATGTAGAATAACATAATTATTCTACATTAGTTGTCGTTGTAAATAATATTTATATATATATATATATATATATAACACTAATTAAATAAATTATAAGTTAAAAATGTATACAAAATTATAAAAGAAATTGCTTTAAAGTATTCATCAAACATTTATATATTTAATTTATAAACTAATCAGATAAATTACTTTAAAATAGACTAATAACTATTTTATTCATATTAATTAATATATTCATGGTATAAACAAGTGTACAGTTTTTATCTGGATTGTCGTTTATAAAATATTATATTTACATGATTATTAATCTTAATTTTGAAATAAAATTAAATGTGATTCCGTTGTTAATCCAACGAAGCCATGTAAAATTACAATACAACTCAAGCTAAACTAGGTTGGTTGAGTTTGATATTTTTTGTTATTGTAAATAACATAATTATCTTATTTTATTTATTTCACTAAAACAAGCATGACATCTTAAATAATTTTCAAACACCCTTAACAGTTAAAATCAGATTGAATTAACGCGTATCATTTTAGTAATTAAACAACATAAAAAAGTTAATGTCAAAATCAATAAAGAGGTTAGGTTACTAGTCTCGCCTGATAGGAGACGTCGTATATTTTAGATTATCAAAGCATAAGAATAGATGAGGAGAGGAGATAACTACAATGACATTAGTAAACTTTTGAGTTATAATTAAATTAACAAATTATTTGTTAAAATGTTATTCTTTGAGAAGAGCTTGTATGGTAAAATAACAATATAAATTATATAAAACATAATTAGTTACCAATTATTTAAAAAAAAGATAATTTGTGTATAATTTAACTTAGGATAAGACGATGTTCTTTTTTATTATACCATATAATACAGTTACATATATTTAATTGTTTTGAAATATTCAATAGACCTCCTTATATAATGGATTATGCATCTTGGTTACTATAGCATTAAACATGTTTATAGTTGGTTCAATGTTGGGCTCATATAACATGTAAATTCACTTGGGCAAGTAAGCATGTAAAACTATATTTAATTTAATTCTTTAAATTTTGTTTATAATAATTAATTGTATCATTTAATTTAATTATTTAAAACTTGTTTATAACATTTGCTTTACATTACATTTGTTTATTTATATTTATATATGAAGAGAATTAATCATGTTCATATTAATTTTTCAATTTTATTTTTTGAATACTTTTTTAAAATTAAAATAATTATTTTATTAATTTTACTGGAATTTCTTTTAGTTTAATTTGACTTTTTTTAAATTTAACAATTTTTTAATTATAAAATTACCAACAAAATAAATAAAAATTAATTATAATCAAAATATAAAAAATATTTATATTTAACTCATGATAATTATTTTTGTTTAATTTATAATAATAATAATACTTTTATTACATTTTATTATAAAAAGTGTTTAACAATATTTTGAGTTTTCAATAAATTTATAAATTTTCAATCGAGTCCTATTAAGTTTTTTTGTCTGTTATATAAAGTGGTGGTAATTACCTTATGTCATATACTTAAATGTCGGTAATACTAAAAGACTCTAAGAGTAATACTAAAACTTTAATGATGAGAATTTCCCTCCAATATTTATTTTACGTTTAAAATACTTTATTGATCTATGTTTTTGTTCAAAAATTTCAATTAGGTCTTAAGATTTCTTTTAGTCTCAATTATGTCCATATTTTTTAAGATGTGTAATAATTAGGTTTATTTCGTCACTGTCAGCTCCTCATTTATTTGTATTTTTTTTTTATTTTTTTGAAAATTATTCATGTCAATATTGTGTCACGTGTTAAGTCAGTGTCTGAATCTCAAATTGGTTCATATATTTGTTATTTTGATTATATTTCAGTCCATTTTTTTTAATTCTCAATTTCACCCTCTCCAAATTGAGACCAAATTTAACTTTTATATAAATTTTATAATGATATTTTTATTAAACATTTTAATAATATTAAGTTTATTTTAATTTTTATTTTATATTAAACTTTACTTATATTTTGTTTAAAAAAAATTTAAATATTTATTTTAACTTGTTACAAAATTGTTTTAAATAATTTATATACAAATGTTAGAGTTGGTTTAAAAGTAACACTTTTATAAATTTAAATATAAAATTTAAAAACAATTTTGTAAAATAAATATATTTAAATTTTTAAAATAAATGGACTGAAATGTAATCAAAATAACAAATATATGAACTAAATTGAGATTTAGACAATGACTTGACACGTGGCACAATATTGAAGTGACACGTGGCATGAATAATTCTAAAAAAAATAAAAAAATTCAAAAAAATGAGGTACTGACACGTGCCACATCTTTAACACCGTTACCACCATACTAACGGAATGAGCCTAATTGTTACGCAATTTAAAAAATATGGACCTAATTGAGACTAAAAAAATCTTAGGATCTAATGGAGTATTTTAATCTTTATTTTATTTTAAAAAACTATATATATATATATATATTTATATATTTATTTTGCATTTAATAATTTAATAATTATTTATTTTGATAATTTTTTATCTTTTAATTTTTTATTTTTAAATAAAATAAAGATTAAAATAGTCCATTAGTACATGCTTTTGTTCAAAAATCTCAATTAGGTCCTAAGATTTTTTTTAGTCTCAATTAGGTCCATATTTTTTAAATTGTGTAACAATTAGGTTCATTCCATTAGTATGGTGGTAACGGTGTTAAAGATGTGCCACATGTCAGCACCTCATTTTTTTGAAATTTTTATTTTTTTTTTTAGAATTTTTCATGCCACGTGTCACTTCAATATTGTGCCACGTGTTAAGTCATTGTCTGAATCTCAATTTGATCCATATATTTGTTATTTTGATTACATTTTAGTCCATTTATTTTAAAATTTTAAATATATTTATTTTACAAAATTGTTTTTAAATTTTATATTTAAATTTATAAAAGTGTTACTTTTAAACTAACTCTAACATTTGTATATAAATTATTTAAACCAATTTTGAAACAAGTTAAAATAAATATTTTAAAAAAATTTAAACAAAATATAAGTAAAGTTTAATGTAAAATAAAAATTAAAATAAACTTAATATTATTAAAATGTTTAATAAAAATATCATTATAAAATTTATATAAAAGTTAAATTTGGTCTCAATTTGTAAAGGGTGAAATTGAGAATTAAAAATAAAGGACTGAAATATAATCAAAATAACAAATATATGAACCAAATTGAGATTCAGACAATGACTTTACACGTGACACAATATTGAAGTGACACGTGGCATGAATAATTCTAAAAAAAAAAAAATGAGGTGCTGATACGTTGCACATCTTTAACACCGTTACCACCATACTAACAGAATGAACCTAATTATTACGCAATTTAAAAAATACGGACCTGATCGAGACTAAAAGAAATTTTAGGACCTAATTGAGATTTTTGAATAAAAGCATGTACTAATGGACTATTTTAATCTTTATTTTATTTTAAAAAACTATATATATATATCATTATTGAGTTAAAATATTTAACAAGGAGTAAAGAGTTACCAATACTAATATTAGATATATAAAATATAGCATCATGGTAAAAAGTCGTTATATGAGATTCATAATAAAAATATTAAACAACGAAATTAACAATATATAATACTGTCTAATGGACTTAATATTAATTTTATAAAAAAGTTTATTATATATCCGTTTTTGGATGAATTAGCCCAGTTACACAAATAAAAAAGAAGTAATATACTAATAAATAATAGACTGCACCAGTACAAGTCAAAAACACAACAGTTGGTGGAAGTGAAGTTAGAGCCAAAACGTCGTCGCAGGTTTACAACGCAGATAAACACAGTCTCTCAAAAACCCTAGTTCTTCTCACACTCTCATCCAAACCCTCTCTCTCACTCTCTCTCCACCAATGGAAACCCCTTCCGAGGCACCATCTGCCGGCACCGGCGAAACCATAAGCAAGAAGTCAGTGCGCCAATCTCTTTTTTCTCAATGCCAAATTCAATTCATAATAACTGTGCCTCAATGGAAATGATTTTTTGTTTGTGCAGTGCGCTGAAACGGGAATTGAAGAACAAACAGAGAGAAGAAGAAAGGAAGCGCAAGGAAGAGGAGAAGGCCAAAAAGGTACATCTCATTTCCATTTCCCCAATGCCATGATCAAGTGAGAACTTCTTTTATACGAAATTTACTTTTTGTATGTTTCAGTAAGATTTTGTGGTATTCCATTTTTTTTTGGAATAATGAATTGGATTTCTTGTCAAAAACTGAGTTTATTTACGATATAATTAATTTGTATGATTTTCTGTAGGCAGCTGAAATGCAGAAGGCAAAGGATAACAAATCTGCACCAGCTGATGACGAGGATATGGACCCAACAGTATAACTTCAATTTTGCGACTGCAGTGGAATATTTAATGGGCTACATTTTCTATTTATTCATTTTGTAATTTTGGGGTGATTTCGTTGCAGCAATATCTTGAAAATAGGTTGAAGTATCTTTCAGCTCAAAAGACAGATGGGAAGAACCCGTATCCTCACAAGTTCTTTGTCACCATGTCTATTGAGGAATACATAAAGGAATATGGAGGTTTAAGCGATGGGCAGCATGCCGAAGATGTCTCTGTTTCTTTGGCTGGTACTCAGCAATTTCTGTGTTGATAGTTTGTGGTTGTTGCTTCTGTTGGTGTATGATGATTCTAATTGTCTTTCTGCATCTCAGGCCGAATCATGCACAAGCGCACCTCTGGTTCTAAGCTTGTCTTTTATGACCTGCATGGTGGCGGCTTCAAGGTCCAGGTTATGGCTGATGCGAGGTACCAAAAATTGTTGTACTGTACTCTTTGCTTTTAGGAATTATAGTTGTGCAATATGATGTATCAAATTAATGCAGATCAACTGTTAGACTTAACATTTAGTGATGTTGTTGAACCAGGTTTATGGCAAGGGTGAACATTTTTTATAATAATTAAGTTGGAGGAATAATCTAAAATAAAATGCATGGCATATAATACCATCGTTTAGTGGTGCAATGCTAGTATTATTAGAGGATTAACATTTAGTGGTAATAATTCTGATATCGAAAATGTAAGAGATTACCTTATAGTGTGGCATTTTCCGGGGTACTCCTTGTTATAATGTAAAGTTCTTGGCTTTCCTTGTTATTTCGGTATTTGATTTTGATGTAATTATTTGTATCTTCTATTTATGAAAATAGCTTTCAGTATTATTTTTTTCACAATGATGCCTTTTTCTCACTGTTGAATCTACATATTCTTTTCTTTTATCCTGTTTAATTTTAGTGGGACGGATGAAATAACTGATATCTCTTCAATGCAGTAAATCAAACTTGGATGAGGTTGAATTTTCTAAATTCCATTCTAATGTGAAGCGTGGTGACATAGTTGGTATTACGGGTTTTCCAGGTTTGTGATGCCATGAATTTCATATAATCTTTTTTACTCTGTATTTAATTCATTTGAGGTCTGTCTCCAATTCTGTAACCTTGACAACACATACATCCAATTATGACTTTTTGAAAATAAGGCTGTTTTGATTGTTTCAATATTATTACTGCTTTTTTCCTCAGGACTAGGGAGTACTGGGAAACATTTTAAGACTAAGAGTTAGTCTTTAAAATTTAGATGTAATTTAGTTGCATAGGTTCATATTTATTAGACTCCTGTGCTTTTAATTCATAGCAGAGGGCTAAATCCTGCTAATCAGACATACATTTTCCATTCTGATTCTCTAGTGTTAGAATGCGTTCTACAGTTCTCCTGTGTTTAATTATCCAGGAAAAAGTAAGAAGGGCGAACTTAGTATTTTCCCCAAGAATTTTGTGGTGCTGTCTCATTGTTTGCATATGATGCCAAGGCAAAAGTCTGCTGCTGCTGCTGTTGATAATGCAAATTTGAAGGTCAGCATGCATATATATATATATATATATAAAATTTTGTATGCTGTTTGATGATCTGATGCAATGATGGTGTTACTTTAATAATTTGCAGAAAAGTCCATGGGTTCCAGGAAATGCTAGGAATCCTGAAACATATATTTTGAAGGATCAGGTATAATTGGCATGGAATGTGTACATTTATATATGCTACCACTGTTTGTAGTCTTTTAAATTGATTTGTATGTGCTCTCATGTTGGAACCGACGTTGGAACAGTGTGGATGCGGTTTTGGTTTTTAGAAGATACTAAAATACGATAGATGGATGTTTGTTATTATTATTCTTGCTTTTCATTTATGCCTTCTTTTTTAAATGTATAGTTAGTGCTATTAGGTGTTTCTTTGATTCGTTTTGATAAATGAGCTATTCAATTTTTTGTTCCATTTCTCCTTTTTATGATTCCCTTCACAAATTAACGTGGTTGCAACTTGCAAGGATACTAGGGCATGAAATTGATTGGTTTTCTTGATATATATGGTAACTTTTTCTTTTCCATTTATTGTTGAATTAAGGTTGAGTTTTAATGTTATCTAAGTCTTTTCTTTTTTCATATGGTTTGAATTAATTTGAAATTGAAATCAAACCAATATTCCTTAGTTTTTTCATTAGTGAGGGTACATCGAATCATATATTTGATTGAATCACTAATTAATTGCAAAGGCCTACATGATTGTAGGTTCCAGCTCCTCTACAGTGACGACTCTCACTTTACAATGTAAATTGAGGCAAACTTAGCCACTAAATATGTATGAGTGGTTCAAATTCTTACACATTATCATATCTTTTTTATTAAACATTATTTCATGATCTTATGTCCCTAGTCCCATTGAAAGTTGACTCACAAATTTGTATTCTGATTTTATTACTGAATTGGTGACTGGATCTTTATAGGAGATTCATCTATTATGATTTAAATAACCTTGTGAATGTGGCTGAGGGTGATGTAGCTCTGCCAAGAAGAGGCAAAAGCATAGGGATTTTATTTCTGAACCTTGCAGCATCCCACATTGCATCAATGAAACAATTTTTAGAAGGGAGACTAAGATTATTAATAAAATTTAATAATGTGTAATAATCTTAACATTCTCATCTTTTCAATGATAATGCTGTCTGAATCTATCATTATTTTCTTTTAAAGTTTGATCAACAATATTTTCTGTTTCACTTGATAAAGATGTCTCCATTACTTTTTGTTTGTGGAAGCTGAACTGAAGAGAAAGAATTTCTTTTGAACTATCTCATTTTTTTCCTCATCTTTCTGTCAATATCCATGTATTGGCTATAATATGTTTTATTGAATGAATTGTTTTCTAGGAAACTAGATATCGGCTTCGCCATTTGGATCTGATGCTTAATCCAGAGGTTCGAGATATATTTAAGACCAGGTCTAAAGTCATTTCTTACATTAGGAGGTTCCTTGATGACCTTGATTTCTTGGAGGTTTGTTCCGTGTCTGCATATTCTGATTCTGGACCCTGAGTTTCTTTACCTCCATTCACCTATTTTGAATCACTTGCAGGTTGAAACACCTATGATGAACATGATTGCTGGTGGAGCTGCTGCGCGTCCATTTGTAACACATCACAATGAACTTAACATGAGGTTATTCATGAGGATTGCCCCTGAACTGTATCTTAAGGAGTTGGTTGTTGGTGGACTGGATCGTGTTTATGAAATTGGTAAACAATTTAGGAATGAGGGCATTGATTTGACTCATAATCCTGAGTTTACTACTTGTGAGTTCTATATGGCTTACAAGGACTACAATGACTTAATGGATATAACAGAGCAAATGTTAAGCGGTAAGATTTATATGGTGTTTTGTCATGGATTTTTTATTCTCATTAGTATTTCTTATGATGTGAAAACATTTAAACAGGTATGGTTAAGGAACTTACCAAAGGCAGCTACAAAATCAAGTATCATGCAAATGGTGTTGACAAGGACCCTATTGAAATTGACTTTACTCCACCTTTTAGGTGTGCAGCGTACATTATCTGGGCATTTTACTTTGTTTTTTTTAATATTGATATTTTTAAATTATTGATTGGCATTTTTAATTGTTACAGAAGGATTGATATGATTGAAGGATTAGAGCAGATAGCCGGACTAAGTATTCCTAAGGATTTGTCGAGTGAGGAAGCTAATCAGTATTTGAAAGATGCATGCTTGAAGTTTGAGATTAAATGTCCCCCTCCAGAGACAACTGCTCGTTTGTTGGATAAAGTAATCTTCTTTCTTGTTTTCCCTTTTTGAAATTTTCTTTTATGTAAAAGATGGTTTACTTTCCTTTTTTTTTTCTCTGAATAGTCATGCTTTTCAATGTTACTTTTCGATACTGTGCTGTTGGTCTGATAAGACAAGCACAATCGTTTGGATGTCGGATGCACAAACATTAATTTAGTGTTGTGGTTCTGAAAATGAAGTATATATGAATGCTAGGGTAGGAGTTAGAGTTAGTCCATAGGCATTCTGGTCTTTGTAACACACCAGCTAGCCTCCCGAAATATAACTGTAATTTCTTGTTAGAGCTCTAAATTTTCTATTCAGTGAATTGTGCATAAATTTGTATAACGCGTCTGCAGGTTTAGTGAAGCTTGGGTACAATTCTGTTCGACTAATACTTTCAGTTTTTATATTGTACCTTGTTATGTAACTATAAACATAATTTCAGTTTTATATTTACACAATTCTGGTTATTTCACTTTATTCATGAATTTTTATTCCTTATTTTTTGCTTCTTTCGAATTATCTGTTTGAAATGTATTTATATTTTTTTCATATTGCAGCTTGTGGGTCACTTTTTGGAAGAAACTTGTGTAAATCCTACATTCATCATAAACCATCCCGAGATAATGAGTCCTTTAGCCAAGTGGCACAGATCAAAACCAGGCCTGACCGAACGTTTTGAATTGTTTGTTAATAAACATGAAGTAAGATAATGACATTGAGTTGTCTATTATTTATTTAAAATAATTTGGAATCATGATTCTGACCGCTGTTACTATTCAGCTTTGCAATGCATATACCGAATTGAATGACCCTGCAGTACAACGACAGAGATTTGCTGAACAACTCAAGGTAATGAAATGTGTTACACCTTTAATATGTGGCATACTCTAGTTGTTGGGCTTTTTTTTTAATGAAAGTATTGTTAGTAATTGTTGTCTGCTTTACTCGTCAGGATCGGCAATCTGGTGATGATGAAGCAATGGCCTTGGATGAAACATTTTGTACGGCTCTGGAATATGGTTTACCACCTACTGGTGGTTGGGGCTTGGGCATTGATCGGTTGACCATGTTACTGACAGATTCACAGAATATTAAGGTTCCTACTCTTTCTCTCTCTGCATGCTATTTTGTTTCACAATTTTCTTACCATGTTCTGTCTTCTTGGTGACAGGAGGTTCTTCTCTTCCCTGCGATGAAACCTCAAGACTGAATCTTCAACCAAATGTGTTTAAATTAGTGGAATCATCATACACAGGTATGTTCTGCTTTAATGTGACTGATAATTTGCGTGACATCTTGCAGCCTTTTAAATACCAAGAAAAGTGCGAGCTTGGTACTGGATAATTTATGGCTACTACTGAAATTGTTAATCGTTGTTATTGATTGAGTATACAACCCCGGTAATGATAGCAGTGTGGAACAACTGTTACATAATGATGGTTGATAGAAAGCATATCATTTCCCAATCCACGCATAATACAAACCTCAAAAAGCTTCAGATATTCATCATCAGAACCCAGAAGCCGTATCTTGTTGACTCAATCATTATTAATTCAAGTTTTAATTAAACAATTAGAAAAATAACTTGGGTTGGGGGGGGGGGACTACAACTAGGTACTAACTGAAGCTGTGAAACGGATGATGACCTCCCTCTTATGCGTCAGATTAAGCTACAAAAGGGGGTGCCATGGTTAGAAAATGGGTGTGCAAGAGAGTGGGCCGGCCTCACCATGAACTCAAAAAAAATCAAGTCATCCTTTTTTTTTTTATTCTGGAAACATGCAATTAGGCGGCTGTTGTGTGCGTAATTTTGAACAAAAAAATGTTTCTGATTGTATGCGAAGGGTGGGAGTAAGGGACACGTTCGGTCTGGCACGAAATTGGGCTACTAAATCTGAAAATTAGTTTCCTTGTAGCATATGCATCACAGGTCATAAGAACAAATAATTCAAACCATGAAACCAGATGTGTGTTTTTGGTGTGGGCAGAGTGAATTTTGTGCGTTCGAGTGAGCACAAAACCTAACATTAATTCAAAAAGAAAGTTTAAACCGATTGCAATCTCTAGAAATGCGCTCCCTTTTGATCATACTTCCTGCCGGTATTGATTAGCGTTGTTGTATGAATTTTCAGTTATCTACCGTTGTTGGTTATAGTTATAACCTTTTTCTTCTCTTTCTCTGTTTCAGGAACATTAGAAAGCAAGATGATTAATATGGGGTCTCAGTTTTGGTTTATGTATTTGATTAATGGAGTTATGACGAACTGTTCATGCCATCGTTTCTCAGTTGTTGATCTATAAGGGCGGTTGGGAGGGGGCATTGATCTATATTTTATGTTTTATGTTTTTAGTACATTTCTCATTAAACCAATATTACTTCTGCTCAATGTAGTGGTGGGTGTTTGGGTTAAAAATTAAGGATAATTAAGTTAACTCTCGTGATCACATTCTTGGGGAGATTTTTTTATTTATTTTTATTTCCTGCTTAAACCTGCAGGTTTGCGAAATGCTCCTTTAATAAAGATGAAAACTAGAAATTATACCGAAGGCTAATCACTAAATTTTGGAGGTCAATTTTTAAATTAATTTTTCTTTTTGTTTAAGATGGGTTATTCGTTTGTCTTAGCTTTTTAGCTTTGAATCGAGTGTCACTAAGGCTTAGGCTAGAGGGAGAAAACCCCACAAAGCCAGCCGATGATCTGTTTAGCAGAAATTTAATCAGACACATGCTTGGTACAGTTTGTTGTTAAATCCCACTGTCATATTATTCAATTTGTTGATATTGTATTTTTTACAAAATATATTTGTTGTATATAGGAAATTATATTGTAGATATTTTATGAAGTACATTTCACTGGAAGAAAGAAAAGTAGCATTTACAGCTACAACTTTTTCCCGTTACTTCGTCTTTCGTTTATTTTTTTCCAAGCAATCACTTCACTTTACAGATAACCTTTTTATTCTTTTCCTTCCTCTTCATCTCAACTATATTTTTCTCTGCTTTATTCCTTTTTATTCCTCCCAGTCTCTTTTTTTTTTTCGAGATCTCAAAGCTTACACAATGTGCAAGCAATGAGATCTATCGCTGAATTGACATAAGAATAAAGGTGAAGCAAAAATGATTAATTTCAAATAAGTAAAATTCATACAACAAAAACAATTCATACGAGTTTTTGTTTTGTTCCTTATAAATGCTTTCTTCAATTTTTGTAAGTATTTTAGTCGTAGGTCTTTTCATAATGCATGCATTTGGACAAGTGATGATTGTTAACATTGTATATAAACTTAAATTAACTATGAAAAGTACGAGAAATTGCTGATAAGATAACTCAATTTTTTCTTCTCTGGCTTGATTTATCATTGAATGAAATACCGTATTGTACATACTTTATATCTTATATAAGAATTAGATTATGCGCATTTATTCTATTCTTATGTACCAATTTGGATTATGGTAGTTAGCTTTCTTGATTTTTTTCTTTTTTATCTTCAAATTTTGTCGTTCCCGATTCTTGTGTTTTCCTTGCTCTGTTGACATCATATAATCATATTCTTTGTTGATTTATATATATTATTGATGAAAGACACTGTGAAGTTGGATATAATAAAATTTGTACGTTAATGTTATTTGTTTAGAATGTTTTGGACCGAGTTTAAGCATGATCCATTCTTAACATATTTTTAAATGTTACAACTGTTTATCGTTATGAATATGTTTGTGAGACAGTAAACTTTGACCAATACCATATGAGATAGTTGGAATGTTTATTTGTTATGATTACCGTGTGAACGGGTTGAATTTGAATGTTTTCAATCCTTAATAAAAGCACTAAGATTTTAGTGACGGGGAGTTTTAATTTTGGTTAGTATCATAATTTAAGAACCAGAATGCTATGAAATTTTGGAAGAAAAATTAAAATATTATTTTCCAGTTTTCTTAGATTATGATATTTGTAAAAAATGTGTGATATATATATCTATTATTATTATTATTATTATTATTATTATTATTATTATTATTATTATTATTATTATTATTATTATTATTATTGAGTGAAGTAACACCAGGGGTAGTTAACTCAGCAAAACAATAAGGATATCACTTTTCATGTATTGCATTTACAATGGTTGTGTTGCCAAAATTTAGGCACCATACTCTCACAAATAGCTTACTAAGACACATGTCTTTTAATTCCAAACCAAACTGAATCAATCAAATTTTTATTTAACTTAAAATACTTTTCCTAATATAATGTGAACTTTTTACTGATTGAATTAAATTTTCTTAACATTCAGTAACCTATTTCGTTTTAAGAAGAAACTTATAAAAAGACATTCACAATCACAATCAATGAATGAACTTTATACTTTTTAAGTATGTATAATAACTAGTAAACTTGTACGGTGTGTATAATAACTTTAATATAATATTAATTTTAGTTACGGTTGGCATCGTTAGGATAGTGTCTATAATAACTTTAATATATTATTAATTTTAGTTACAGTGGGATAATATAATTAAGAACATGTTTTTAAGATATTATCTGTTTTTGGAATGTATATTTTGATTATGATTGTCTTTCAAAGATGCTTGGACGTTAATAAATGTGAGAAATAATAATAATAATAATAATAATAATAATAATAATAATAATAAATATTATTATTACGTGGGAAGAGTGCTTATACTTTTACTTCTTTACAAAAATTTACATCTAATTTATAATTATTTATACGTTATCTTATTGGTTTTAAATTATATAATTACAAAATGATATTTTATTACGGATAAATAGTTTATATTTACCCATTTTATTTTTAATATAATAAAAAATAACAGAAAAATTTTAATTGTGCTATTTAAATTCGTTGATGAGGTAATTAAAAATTTGCTCGCTCTTCGGTCATTCATTGCTATATATGTATATATATTAAAAGAAAAATAAATAACTTTCTCATTTACAAATACAAGTTGCCATTATTAAAAAGTAAAAGCACCTGGTCAGTTATATCAACCAGTTCAAAAATTCAAATTTATACTTATCATGCTAAAATATAAAAAAATGTCGATACTTACTGAAATTATTTATCTTTTTATTATTACACACTATATAATATAGTACAACAAAAAAAGATGGGATGTGATCAGATTATGAGTGTTAAACAGTTTTTTCAATAATGATATACATATATTTTGATTTCATCTATAATTATTATATATTTTATTTTTCTTTATCTATGAATAACTTTTTGTATAATCTATCCTCTATAAATCTATAATTTGTTCTCTTTGAAGTATATATTAGGTATTAATATGTTTTTTGGTATCTATGAATAATTTTTCTTTTCTTGGAAAAAGACAAACAGTGAAATAGATAAACGGAGAACACGTGGTTGCTTTATTCTTGGCTTCCTTCCATCAATCTCCCGACTAAGATAATGAGTTGTCTGTTTCATATTCCTGTTCCTTTCGTGCCACTTCTCATTTCTGGTCCTCACTCATTCCTCTTATGCAACTATGGTCCACTTTTGGATTCGTATCAATTCTCATTTCTCCTTCAAAATTTATCCACACAATGAAAAAAGATATTTATAAACTGTGACTGTATTTAGCTTTATCTATATTTTTTTTCAGAGTTACAAAGATTTGCTTTTCTGATTACCATAATATCTTCAAAAGCATTTAAGAAGCCTTCTTCGTTGGTTCATGGTACACAGATACAGACTCCATTGACTAATTCATAGAGTGTTAAAAGATGGAGGGTGTAGAGCACCGAACAGTGAATGTGAATGGCATAAACATGCACATTGCTGAGATGGGTGAAGGCCCATTGATCCTCTTCATCCATGGATTCCCTGATCTCTGGTTCTCATGGCGCCACCAGATGAAAGCTCTTGCTTCCCTCGGTTACCGCTGCGTGGCGCCGGACCTCCGAGGCTACGGAGACACGGATGTGCCGCCCTCTACCACCGCCTACACCACTCTCCACGTCGTCGGCGATCTCGTCGGTCTTCTGGATGAGGTTGCCGGCGGCGATGAGAAAGTGTTTGTGGTAGGTCATGACTGGGGTGCCATGACTGCTTGGAATCTTTCTCTCTTCCGCCCTGAACGAATCAGAGCTCTGGTCAACTTGAGCGTGGCTTTTACTCCCCGAAACCCTAAGAGAAAGCCTCTTGACACCTTAAGAGCAGTGTATGGAAATGACTACTATATTTGCAGGTTTCAGGTTTGTTTCTTTTCTTGTGTTTTTGGTTTGCTTCTAACTGAGTTTGATGTGCAAGTGCACCAGTAGTTGTGTTCATTATAGTATATCTCTATACCTTAAGCTACGGTTGAAGAGTGGGAATTGAATTCCATGTGATGGGTGTATTGGATATAATTTTTAGGTCTCAAAAGATGGTTTAAGTAGAAGTGAAAAAAAGATGATTTTGTGTTGGGGCAAACCATGGTTTGCAAAGTGGTTTTGTTGCTCAAGTGCATTGTTGCAGGAGACTGGGAATATAGAAGCTGAGTTTGAGCAGATTGGAACTGGAAGAGTGTTGAAGGAGTTCCTGACATACCGCAACCCTGGCCCAATTTATCTACCTCAGGGCAAAGCCTTTGGTCGTTCAATTGATTCTCCCTTAACGTTGCCCTCATGGCTATCTGAAGAAGAATGTGATTACTATGTTAGTAAATATCAGAAGACTGGTTTCACTGGGGGATTGAACTACTACAGAAATTTGGATCTGTATGTCTTTCTTCACCATCAAATGCTACATTTTTTTTTTCAGACCTTGCCTAGGCCTGTTGAATCTTCATATTTCCTCCCTTTAGATGTAACTATACAAATAGGAATTAAATTTAGATCCCTCTATGTGTGGATTAAACTTACAATGCACTACACGTATAAACTTAAATTAAAAATATTACCTCTTCTGGACTGGATTAAAGAAAACCATGATAGAACAAAATGCATAATATATTTGTTCTTTTTTTATCATTTCACAAATTTCAACTGGTAAACTTTGTATACATATATCTATTTAGTTTTGGATATGACCTTGTCATTCATCTAATTTTAGTTCCTTATGATGCTATATTATTTATGATATGATGTGTAGATGGCTGTGTTTTGAAAAAAAAAAATGGCAGTATTAGTATTATGAAATTCAAAAGAAAGAAATTCCATCACATTACTCATGTATATGTTTCTATAATGTATAGTGATGGACGTCTAATTGCAAGAAACAGTTTTATAGTTTATGTTTTTCCTTTTCCTTTAGTAATCAATACTAATATACTTTTATCGGTTCCACTTGCATTTGTAGAAATTGGGAGCTCACAGCACCGTGGGGTGGTGCTAAAGTGAAAGTTCCTGTGAAGTTTATTGTGGGTGATCTTGACCTGACCTACAATTCACCGGGAGCCAAGGATTACATTCATAAAGGTGGGTTGAAGAGAGATGTGCGTCTTCTGGAGGATGTAGTTGTAATTGAAGGGGCAGGTCACTTCCTTCATCAAGAAAGGCCTGATGAGATCACCAAACACATCTACGATTTCATTAAGAAATTCTAATTTCATATGGTCATGTATTCCTTTGTTCTTGGTTTGATTGCATCTTTCTCCTTCCGCCGGTAACTCTTGCTGGGTGTATTCTCATGTATGCTTGTGTTTAAAGAGATCAAAATAAAAGTTAAAAATAGCAGTAGTCAAGAACAAACAATGTTAGTAGAATTTACCAACATCCTTTCTACTCATCCCATTTGAAGACCATTTTTATTTTTAATTCATGGGCTAAGTCACCATTATCCACTGCATAAAACAGCACGTCCATATCATCACAACCAATTTAGTGACAAAAGTCTAAAACAGCACGTCCACCAAGATCTAGAGCACTGATTCGAATACCATAAATAAATTGAAAAAAAAAAGAAAAAAAAAACGACTGCCAAGTGTTTGTAGACTCTGAACTCTGAACTCCAAAGCCCATATAACAACTTTTATTGAGTCCCCCTGTTTCTCTTGCTGTAGAACTGAAGTCGCATCGAGAGTTTATGAAGAATGTATAGGCTTTGCTCTTTTCTCAACATTGAACTGTACGTCCACAAGGCCTGTAATACCGGCAGTAATTTTTTGACCCTCTTTCACTGGTCCAACACCCGGTGGAGTGCCTGCACATCATCAAAATGTCTGTTAACTGAGCAAGGGTCTCATCTATCCTTGAAAGAAAGGGGCTGCAAGTGAGTTGAGCCCTAAGCCCAACTATAAGTTTGGCTCCACTACCAATTTTCTCAGCTCAACTTTAACTTACTCGAGCACTCAAGTTACTCAATAATTAAATATTTCAGTTTCAATAGGCTCAAAATTTGAACTTCACAAAGTCTATATTTGCAATACCATATATGTAGTTGTTGTGTGTGTATAGTATGAAATGTCAATAATTTTAAATAATCGTTGAATAATTAAATGTTACTAAATACATATTATTAAATTAAAATATTATTATTATTATTATTTTAAAAAATGTGTACACGTGCAAACATCAAGCCAACTCAAGAACAATGATCGAATATGTAAAGATCGAAGTTTATAAACATGCCAACATTTTCAACTAGTTAAATTGAACTGCCAGGTCGTAATAACAAGGTTCCCCATCACCATTGTGGCGATTCATTTTTATTTTCTTAAGAGAGCACAAACAGGCTAGACTCACTTTGAGTCTTGCCTATAACCATGACCATAAGACAAATGAAGCAATCCAAACTTACTACAAACACAAATGGCACCCTTTTCCTTGTCATTGATTTTCATTCTAACCAAATACTTTTGCAGAAGGGAGATTTCCCCGTTTCAAGAATAAGACATGCCATAAGTTTCCGGGGAGGCTTATAGACGAACTAAAGGCCTTTGAATCGAGAATGCTCGACTCTATCAGTTGAATCAATCCTCATTGGCCCAAATGATAGGTTAAATGACACAGTGTGCTAATGCAGATAGAGAATTAATGCAACATACCAGTTAGTATAACATCTCCTTCAAACAGTGTCATTACAGAGCTTATATAGCTAATTAGAAATGGGATCTTAAAGATCATGTCCTTGGTTGAGCCCTTTTGTCGAATTTCCTCATCTACCTACATCAAAGCAAGTCCATTTCTCTTCAATTAGTTTGTGTGTCCAATGCATCATTGAAGCAATGCACAATCAATTATATTAGAACCAACCAAATGATAATGAGAGAAGCATAGAATATCTCAAACCTTTAACCATAATTCTATATCGTCAGGGTTTGGCACTGCAGTCTTTGGCAACTGCATAAAAAAATACAGTTGGATATGGCTCATTATCTAAGTAGATGAGCAAAATAATGTTCACAGGCGCACACGTCTCATCCATTACTTGCAGAATTTTAAATTTTACCTTATTAGAATAAAGGGTATAACTGAATTATGGATCTATTGACTACAGTTCTACTTCTGCAAAAAGAAGCTGGTAAAAGTTCTTCTTTTATTGCAAAAGCCCCACATCACCAACTTACCAGCAATACATTTCTACTCCCAGATCTGCACCAGGGTAATACTGGTGAATGTAGTTTAAATATTCTCGAAAAAGTCAAGAATGGATGAAATTTGTATTATCATTCTGAGTAGTTCTTGACTCCTTAACACTATGGAGGACCACGTGAACTCATTTCTCTAACAACAAACTTATAAAATAGTTTCAGCGTAAATAAGCATTGTAGTATGCAATTTCTTACAATTGAACTAATTGGGGTGAAAGTGTCCTGGCCTTTTGCCAAACTCCATGGAAGACCTGCAGACTAAGAACGAACGAGGAAAAGAAAACATTCTCTCATCAGATTATGAAAATACCATGTCTAAATCCTACGTGAAAAACTATTTGAGAAGAAAATATGACCCGTACCAAAAGCAAAAGGGAATCATTTCATATTTTGCTAACATCGCAGCATTTTAACTCCAATTGTTTCACATGATTTTTCTTTATTTTCCGGTACATAGCACAAATAAATTTCAAAAAGCTTGATTGTAGTTAACTTTCAAAATACCTTTGCCGCAGCTTGAAGGTCCCTAGCAGTCATATCCAGAGCCAGTGCATAACCTGATACACCAAAATGTATCCCTCTTTATTTATTATTGTAATAATAGCTTTTTTACTTAGTGAAAGTTTAGGTGAGTTAGCCTCTATGGACTACCCAAGCCAGGGCATGCCACGTGATTCATGAGTGCTTATAAAACTACTAACAGATTACTCACTAAAAATGTCCTTACATCAGTAATTGGGGATGTTTTTTTCCAAAGGAGTTCTAATCCTTGCCAATTCTACCAACTTTCTTTGGTATTATAACAAGAGTTGATTTCTAAGTACCATCTTTTACATTATCAGCCAAGCAAAGAAAGTGACTTCTAAAGTAATATTAGTAAAAAGCAATCAACTCCCCCTATTCATACCAGTTGGATGAGAGTCAAACTTCCATAGTTTTGAATAAACTTTTTATAAGTATTTCTTAAGAAGAAAATTCAAAAAGAAAAACTAGAATAAAATTTTACAAGCTCAAATTAGCATAAGCTTAAGCTGAAATGAAAAAAATGTCTATAAATTAACTCATACTTAAAACTTATTTTAGCTTATGAAAAAACAAATCTAATTTTTCTCTTAAAAAAAGTTGAAAGAAAAGTTTATAAGGTAAGATGAGTAAATACCGGCGACGTAATCCATGGCAGAGGATTCTGACACATCACGCGCTTTCTTGGCGATGACTACGGCGAGTTCAACCTCATGGTGCAGAGAACCCTCGTTGTGTGGAATTTGGATGGTTCCGCCGTTTTTCAAGTAAGACGACGTCGGTTTCAGAAACAACACCGGCTCCTGAGAATCGAAAATACTTGCAATCCGTAATTAGATTATTATGAAACATTGGAAAGAGGATTTGTGTATGAGAGAAGGTACCTTGGGAACGGCGTTGCCAAGCTCTTTGGCGTGGGCAGCGTAGTTTCTGCCGACAGCGACGATCTTGGTGCTCAATTCCAGAAGCTTCTGACTAGCTGCCGCTGCCATTTCACTCCCTTCTCGCTCTATCCAAACTCCTCTTCTTCTTTTGGCTTCTCTGCTTTCTGTTCTTCAGCGATCTCAATTACTACTCATTTCAAACCCAAGTAATTTAAGGAACTATTTATTTATTTTTTGTTGTTTAAGAAAATGATTTTAGCACATGTATTTAAGTTCAAACCTATTATTGTTATATTTATGAATTTATTTTTCTAACTTTAGAAAATACTATAAATTTTTAGAGAGGATAAACTATACTCGTCATATTTAAAGTTTAAATACTAAATTAATCAATGTACATATTTTGTAAAATTATTTTAATTCATAGTTCTAAATATATATATATATATATAATCAAATTTTAATAATTTTTTATTAATAATTTTATTTTGATGATTGTTTAAAATAAATAAATAAAATTTATTAATAATTATTAAAAAATGTTCACGATTAAATACCATATTACAATACAAGTTTTATGAGCAAACGGTTTGTTAGTAGCATAAGTATTTAAGTAGTATACATTACGAAATTAATATGCACTTTTTTTTTCAGCCCTGTTTGGGTACCACATTAAATTCTTTTCTCCTTTTTCTGTGTTATAATTTTCCAATTCATCATTTAGGTGAGGATGTCATAAGGGTGGATTCTGATGGTGCAAGACGATCAATTATGTAATATAACTATTAAGTAAGACATGTAAAGCATTAATTTTTCACCTACTACTCTTACCCCCACACCTTCCCGTACACTTACTCTAATCAACTAACACAATATGGTTGGCTTGGGTCGCACCATCTGTGTTGATCCGGAACCCGGTTCGGTCCCTTTTAGTCATCGTTTTGGTCTTGTCCATTTTGATTATTGACTCGATTTGGTTTGTTTTAAACGTTAGTTTGGGACGTCATGAGTTCGGACTGGACCGTCTTGACCGTGGGTCAAGGTCGGCCCTCCCAGTGGTCGGCCTAGGTCGGTTTGTCTTGATGGTGAGTCCAAGTTGCCTCGTCTTGATAGTGAACACAGGTCGGTCCGTCTCGACCGTAGACCCAGGTCAACCCAGATCAACCAGTATCGAATTTGGGTCCGGTCACCCATCTCGATCATGGGCCAAATACAATTTGTCTTCCAGTATCGACTTTCGATCCATGTCAGCCTGAGACGGTTTGATTTCATCTTTGACTCAAACTTAAAATATTTCTTTTAAGAATTAGTTAAAATATTTTAGTGGACTAAACTCACCTTAATCTGGGTCCTAACCCACTTGAGATGTGACTTTGGGGACTAGGATTTTTTTGGCCCCTTCATTTTGGAACCCTCACCCCCACCCGTCCACCCAGAAAAGGGACTTAGCAAGGAGTGGATTAAGACAGGCCCATGGGCTATATCCAAATTGACATCTCTTTTAAAATAATTAGAAACCTACCTAATATTGTAACAACCCAATTCTCGTAAGGTCTTTGTATATTAAAAATTGCAGATGAATTAACTCATACTACATTTCTTAAAGCTAGACCATATTGTGTTTCAAAATACATTCAAAATAAACTCATAAGTACTTCAAAAAATAAAATAGGAACTTAATATAATTTTAAAAACAAAAATGGATTATCTAATATATTCCCACATTAGTCCTTAAGTTTCTCATTTCAGTTCTTGTGCTACTGTCACGCTCAACTTTTAACACTGCTCCTATATATAAAAATATATCATCACTACATATATATTATGTACTAAACTTTTCTCTTTAAGAAGCTCTCATTTTTTTTTCGGCAACTTTCAATCAAAATAATCATACCATCAATTAATATCTTTTCAAAATAAAACTTTAGATTATTAAAGAACGAAAAATAATTTTTCTTACTTAATAAAGTTTATCTAACTCTGCTCTCCTCACCTGAACTACATCACACGTGAAAAATCACTATCTACAAAATCAAAGGTTCAATCAATGATTAAGAAAAAATTTTCAGGATTATAAATAGATAGGGGTTCATTAGGAAAGAAAGAGTCAAGAGGAATTTGAATATGAATTTTCATGCAAGGAAAAACATATTACTCATAAAGAATGGATAGAATTTTTAAACTCACCATAAAAAAAGTCGACTTAGAATTTTAATAGACTTCTTAGCATAAATTACTCCGGTATTTATTTTTCAAAAAGAATGGAAGATGATTCAAAATCCTGGAAAAGAAAAGAAGATTTTTGGAAAAATACAAGTTTATAGAGAAAAAAAGAATTTTCCGAAAAAAAAAGAATTTGTTGGATCTCACAAATATCCACAATTTAACCTATATTTATTTTTACTATACTAGTTTGAACACTGAGATGACTACTTTTGCAACATAGGTCGACGTGTAAAGAAGAGAGACAAACAATAATTCATTTGTTTCTTAGTTGTGAGAAGTGAAAATACATATAAAGTTTAAATTGCACCAGAAAGCAGTTTATTAACATATTGTTCATTACATATCGCGTTTCTTACGGTTCATAGATGTAGTATCTGCAGTTGAGATACGCAAAAAGCTTTATTCTTTTTGCATTATTCTCCAAAACAGATTTTTTTTTTTCGAAAGAAGTAGCGATGGCTACAACCTCTCAAACCAAACTCGGATAGGCGAGGTTTATCACCATAATTGCGACAAAAATTATTTATATCTTCATTTTGTCCTATTTTAAATGCTTTCTCTGGTTCTACTTCTCATTGTAAACAATACAGCGATCAACCATGTAACAATTTTCCGTAACTGTTCATTCATGTGAGATGAAATTTTATCTCAAATACAGAGTGAGGAGCTCGGGATTTTCAATTAGTTGCTTCCACTCGTTGCAAAATCTTGCAACGGTTGCTCCGTCCAAGACTCTGTGATCTGCACCAATATTAACCTGCAAGCAGAAAAACAAATAAGGAATTGCTGTTCATTTCATCTTCTAACCCGTGCAAAAATCATTACAAATAATAGCATTTACTTACGAAAATATACGTTACCTAATTGAAAAAAAAAATGAATTCACAGTTCAAATCTGTGTTTACTTTGTCAATCAAACAATGAACTACTCTGTTCAATGCAAATTCAACTTCTATACAATAGAACTACAAACGCTGAATTTGCAGTAAAAGTGGACTTAAAACTAATTAGCTATTAAACCCTTTTTAACAGCTAACTTAGGGTATTCTCTATAATCGCATTTTTTATTTCTCTTCAGCAACATGACAAACTAAACAGTCGTATATAAAGTGGAACGCTACAAACACACAAAAAAAGTCGGAGATTATCGTAGTTCTCTCTATAATGCAAAATGCAAGACTTACAGTCACGAGTGATGCAGGATACACATTTCCATTATCAGCGAACCGTGGAACTTTCTGAATTTTACCAATGGCAATAATGGAGACTTCAGGCAGATTAACAAGTGGGGAACCAAACTTTCCACCAATTGCTCCAATGTTGCTTAAAGTAATAGTACCACCACATATATCCTCAGAAGTTAACTTGTTATTTGAAGCCAATTGTTGTAACCTTGCCAGCTCTTTGGTTATCTACATAAAACTCATATACATGGAAAAATAGATTTATAAGAACACGCACAAGAATGTCTTACTAGATGTGAGACATTTGATTATAATTATCACATGCACTAGACATCATATAAACATGCTCTGGGACGCTATCCAAACAGATCTTCACTAAAGGAAACAACAACAATGACCTGGCCTTATATCCAAATCTGAAATTATTATTAAAACTAAAGGAGTCTGAGAAAATAGTCTCTTCATTTCTTATAAGGAGAAGCAGCTTTCAATTAAGCTCAAGCCAGAAACTTAGATCAAGAATAAAATTATATTTCATTCAAAAATCATGAACATTTTTTCTTCACGGCCTGTAAGTAAACAGCAAGCATGGACATGCACTTCAGCCAAAACAAGAATGGCTGAATAAAGAAAAAATAGATAAAACCATAGCCAAGCCTTTTGTAAACTAACCTCAAGTATGGAAAGAGACTGAACATTTTTTATGTTTGGCACAACTAGACCATGTTGTGTCGCCATGGCAATTCCAACATTGTGTGAACCTACAGTAAATAAACCTCAGTGTCAACTTTATCACGGAAGCTACTGCCTCAAATAAATCATTAAATTGACAGCCACCAGATATCAGTCAACACAACCTGGAAAAAGGTTTAATACCACGTACTCACAGGTGCTGTGAAACAATATTTAAAAATATTATCAAGTAAACTATGAAAACATTTTATCCTTGAAACTCCCTCAAGCAAAATGATCACTGTTTTAAACTCTTAGATACAGTATACAAGGTAAAACTTCTCAAACACTAGCACCATGTGCCAGAAACCAATATCCATAAAAACTTGATGGATCATTTGAAGATTACTTTGAACACGTAGAAGCGGGTCCTATAAAACAAAAGAGACAATTGGCTAATGAAGGGAACCTCTTTGACCTGACCATATTTTTTCAATTTCTAAATAATTGTAGCTTGTTCCTTGAACTTGTACCTTTTAACTAAAGAAAAAGACATTATGTTCACTAAAAAATAACTAAACATAAACAAGCTACAAAGGAAGCAAAAATATATGAATCGTTCATCAGATTATGTCTGAGAAACAAACCTTTGAGAACGACCTCCACTGCATCCTCTTTGAAGCAACTGTTCATAAAGGGGTACTTACTGAGGGCCATTGATAGTGATTTGATTAATATTGGAAGGAAAGTGTACTTAATGTCTGGATAAGGATTATTTTTCTGAAAAGATATTTTAAGCTCCACTAGAGCATCACAATTTATCTCATCCACATAATGAAAATGTGGGACTTTAGCAGCCAGAGACATTGACTTTACCATTGCTCTTTGGAATCCTCTACAAAAAGAAAAGAAAAGGTCATTATTAACTTATCTAAGGATATCTTATTTCTAATTGAGTTATAGAACTGAGTAAAGGAAAACACTTTCATGCTAATGCAATACTGAGATCCACAGATACACAACTTCCCACGAATTGACATAAATTGTTTGTGCAAAAAACTTTGACAGATTGACCTCCACCACCATCTCACAAGAGAAAAGAAAAAAAGGAAAGGATTTAAATTGTGCTCGCTTCCAGCTTTACCTAAATGGGACTGTCCTGTCCTCAGATGGACTACAAGATTTAGTTGCGATATTGTAATTGTATCCTTCAGCTCCCTGAAGCTGTTCTACAGAATCGGTATGCAAGAGTGCAGATGGATCTTTAATGATTCCTTTGCTGACAGCAAAATTTAGCACATCTTCTTTTAATACCCTTCCATCTTTTCCAGTTCCACAAACTTCAGTTATATCTATACCATGTTGCTTAGCCAGACTTCTTACAGCAGGTGTTGATAGAATTCCAGTCTGTCTTCCTTTACCAGGATCAGAATCTATCAATTTGGCATTGTCTGAATCGTCAACTACTGTAGTAAACACTGGTACATTAACTGATGTCTTATCAGAATCAGGTGACTTCGCATTTACTGAATCACCAAGAGTGACAGACGGAGATGCTGAATCATCAACTAAAATCTTTAGTAGAGTTTCTCCAACCTGAAATTTTATCCAACAGAATTCAAATGCTCAAATATATTTGTTGCCCCATATAAAATTAAATGTAAAATTTAGATCAGCAATACACTGCTATCTTCTCCTCAGTTATTATGCCGCTTCAAAGAACCACCCCATTAAAAAAAATTGGCAGCTCCCTTTTGTATTTGCAACATAAATTGCAACACCATACCATCTCTATGTGTCATCTCTAGTATAACCACAAAGAGACAGCATGGGAAATTAAACAGTTAAGGGATGGTTTGACCCTGGAGTCAGCTTCCAAGGGTATTTTTCTCATCTAGTATCCTACGGAATCTTAAGAGAATGTATACCAGAGACACATTTCCAAAACATTGCATATCAAATAATTTCGCTTTGAACAATCTTTTGAAAAAGCATATGTCAGTATCTCTGGATGAGTTCTAGCATGAATCTAGAAGGTACACCCACAAATGCCTCCTACATTGTAAAAAACAAAGCTTCTATTTCTTCCATGCACACCTTTGTTATTCTCTCAACCTATATTCTCTTTCTCTCATCGACCATCTCACTCCAAACTCTCCAGGAAAATAGGGCACTTCTCTTTTTTCCTTTCCACCCAGTTCATCGGCTCAGTTCCTTCCAATTCTCTCACACCTTGTTGCTTCTAGGCGGCGTGAAAATCTTGAGGGAGAGGAAATAGAAAGAAAACACAAAAAAGGATAAATAAAAAAAGAGGTAAGCACATTAAATTTTCAATGCAAAAGTGAAGAGATTTATACAAAAAACTACACGGTGGATTATGTCTCAATTATGTCAGAATTATTTTACTAATATTCACGAGTTGACTATATTGCTAATATTTTATTAATATTTATGTTTTTCTTTAATATTTCATTTAATCCGCTCAACCTTTTTCTTTTCACTTTCTTTTTCCACTTTCTCATTTTTCATCACCTGATCCAAACAAAAACTCGAACATGACTAAATTAAAAAATCTACTCACAACAAATACTTTTCCTGGTCAGGTCCTTAATAATAATAGTAAATTTCATCGCTTAATAATTACTAATATACAGGGAAACTTTTCCTACTTTTTGGGGCCATGGACAACTATCTGAAATTCCAAACCACCAATGTAGCACTACCTCTTCTTTCACCAATTTACTCTAACAAACAATTTATAGATCCCGAAACATAATCTTGGTTCAACTATATCCAACAGAATGAGATTTAATAACTAACCTTCACAATATCACCAGGACCGCAGAGAATATTGGAAACTTTTCCTTTGTAGCGACTCGTAATTTCAATGGTAGCTTTATCACTTTGAACTTCACAGAGCGGTTGAAAGTCTTCAACATAATCCCCCTACCAATACGAACCAACAGATAATTCAGAAAGGTCAATTCAGTACATGCTATGTTTTTTCCTTCTTGACACGGATCTAAGTGAAGGTACGAAACAAGTAATGACGAATTCACTGACCTCCTGGACATACCATTTGAGAAGCTCACATTCTGCAATACCTTCGCCGGTTTGCGCCAGCGGCACGTCCACTAGCTTGCTCGCGGGAAGGTCTAGGGCGGGTTGAGTACAGAACAAACACCTGTTCACACGTGGAAAATAGAACTACAAATGCAGAATTAAAAGCAATGAATCAGTAATTTGTTAGTAAGAAGAGATGAATCGAATTGGAAAGGGGAGAGAACTAACAGAGACGTGTGAAGAAGGAGCATTAGGTTTGAGGAAGCGAGAAGGGAGCGTAGGGGAAGAAGATGATGAAGAGTGAGAAGAAGCGGAGGCTGAAAAGAAGGTTCTGGAAGAGATGAAGGCCCTCTTCTGCCATATCCGGCTTCTGATCATGTTGCGTGGAAGGATTGCGATGGAGAGAAATGAAGAGAAACGTTTGGAATTGGAAGTGGAAATGGGACAAAGATGGGAAGAGAATTGATGATTTGAAGTGGCCGTGTTTCCATTGCATGCTGACAAGTTTCTGATGCCAGAGAATGGGATCGATGATGTGGATGGATATGGACAAATTATTATATTCAGATAATGTTTCAAATGTTAAAAACATTTCTTATTATCTAACACCAATATATATATAAATAAATAAAATACTAATAAATTAAGACAAATCGAGCAAAAAAAATTTAAATATTAGTTTTTATTAAGTGTTGGAAAGATATTGGATATGTAGAGCATGGTTGTATATTTATAATTCTCTAATATTTTAACAATTTGAATTTGATTTAGTTAGAGACAGAAGTACGTGGCCATTGGGCTCTGTGTCCTTTTTTTTGTTTTTCAAAATGTATAAACATATATAAGGAAAAATGATTAAATAAAAATAATATTATTTTTATAAAACATTTTTTATTAATTTTATTGTTAAAAATATTATATTCTAATTTTTGGATAAATGAATTCTCTCTTTCATACTATATATTACAAAAATAATCATGTTCAATAATTTTTTATTCTTCATTATTGCTAATTTATATTTTCTGAATAACTTTATTTACAAAATTTTATTAACGATTCTTAAATATTTACTTGAGATAAATTATTTAAGAATAAAATGTCATTTATTACTTTTAATAATTGCGATAGGGTAAATTATAAATATTATGTAAAGGAGCCAAAAAAATCACTAATTTTTATTTTCTTTTAATTTCTTATAATTATTTTTTTAATAAATATATTTTTATCTTTCAACTACGTGTGAAAATTAAAATTAGATCTCTTCAAAATTTTATAATTTGGTAGATTTGATATTTTTAACAAAAATTTATTAAGTTTGTTAAATTTTTTTTTTAACATTTAAAATGTATTTAATTAAAATGATTAAATTTACATACTTCTAAAATTTTGATTAATTTAGTTATCTATTTTAGAATTATGTAACAATTCAACCATATTTAATCCTAATCTACACAATTTTAAAATTTCAAAAAATGTCTAATTTTAATTTTCATGAAAAGTTTAATGTGTATCTGACCCTATATCTAAACACATGACATGTTGTTACGTAAACCATAAAAAAAGTTAAATATCAAGTTAATTAAAATAAACTTGTTTAATTATTTCGAATTAATAATTATTGTTGTAACACAAATCTGAACACATATTTTTCTTTAGTCAACAGAAGGTTTTTTCTAAATTATTTGTCGGTACCATTACTAGGTAAAATAAACATCCAATTCAAATTTTAAGATGTTGTTTGAGAGAGATCTATCTAAAAAGAAAATAAGTTATTTTTCTATCACATTCTCACTTAAGTTAAAACATTATTTAGTGAGAACAAGTCGATTAAGCAATAATTTGTTATTTGAACAATAAAATAATGAAAACAAAGATCAAATTCTTTACCATTTTTTTCTTAGACCATAAGAGGAAATATATTAAAAATTTGTATACTGCAACTCATATTTTCAAAACTCACAACAAATCTATTATTTAATAAGTTCAAAACTCGATTCCAAAATTTTGAATTGAAAATGCATTTCAATTATAATCTTAATTATAATTATTCTACCAAGTTTCAAAAGCCAACAACACTCCAAAGTTTTACAAAATTGTCATCAAAATCTTAAATTTACATTTCCTTTAACTTAACCATCTTACTTTAAATTTAACACAACTCTAAATGTAGATTTATGTAAGTTAGATCTTAGTTATGCGTGGCATATCAATGTTTAATGAACAAGCAATAGTACTTGGGAAGTATTAACTTTCTAACAAGATTGGAAATATTGTATATTAGAATTAAGGTCGTGTTTAAAATTGATTCGCAATGGTTCAACAAAATATATGTTTTTAACTTCAAATAATACATGCCTAAAAAAATATAAATAAAATAAATAAACAGCTTCGAAAACTGATCGGAAATGATAATTGTAAACTTCAAATGTAAAAAAATAAAATTAAAAAAAATATAATATAAAAAACCCTACAATGGATTGAGTTATAAGTATAATATTTAAATATTATATATGAGAAATCACACGTTAATAATAATAGTTATAATATAACTGAAATAATTTGTATAAATTTGGATAGCAACTTATCACTAATGTTAATTTCACTATATTTTACACACAAAACGTCTAATTATAAATTTAAGAGCATAAAATTGTATAAAAAACTATACCCGAATTTATATGGTTAGTCTTTTATAAAAATAACTCACAAATATATAACGTACATAAATTATATAAAACAAGAGGAGTAACTTATTATGCTCAATAATAAAATAAACCATTATAAAAATATTCAAATAATGGTTTAACTCATCCCAAAATACTCAATGCACCATTAATATCAAGTATTTAGACAGTAATATCGACTGTTAGAGGTATCTGGTTGTAATGATCAAACATTGATAATAAAGCACGTCCAACAACAAATTAATCTTTGGATTAATTTATTATCAACAAATTAAATCCCTATAATTATCACATGTTTATCATCACAAGTGTATATGCAACATACAAATATTACTCTACCTTTGGGCCGATCAATACTCGCATGAACCTACATAAACACCAACATTTAACATTTTTCACGAACTATCTACTCAAGAGAGGTCACTTTGGTGACTTCTTGATTCAATTAATTCATTTAAAATATTAAACAAAACCCAAATTTGATTATATATTTATTCCAAAACCAAATATATTTATTTTATATATTAAACAACCAAAAAATATATAAAATAAATAAAATTATTTATATTCTAAAATA
>Ga0209589_1000213_pt1 | contig 69145 bp, 51 predicted proteins | sample CowpeawhiteBW_FD_187525 | JGI IMG/M metagenome (GOLD analysis project Ga0209589, IMG submission 187525) | Root nodule microbial communities of legume samples collected from California USA - Cow pea white BW (SPAdes) (version 2) | ecosystem: Host-associated > Plants > Roots > Nodule | place: USA... | reverse complement strand
ATATAAATATATATATATATATATATATATATATATATATATATATATATATATATATATATATATATATATATATATATATATATATATATATATTACGTAAAGAAAAAAGTTCCAAAATGACATGGGTTGTTAATGGATCAGTTACCTACTATTCCAAAATGACATGTGATGTTAATGGATCAGTTACCTATCTACATCACCGTAACCAATGATCGGAGGAAACTTTTTATTTTAAGAATACACTGAACATAGAAGATTAGATTGAAATTTTAATAATTCATGACAGATCCTCGTTTGAGGCTATATAAGAAAGAGAATTAACTCAACTCCACATGCACAACAAGAAGACAGAGGAGTGAGTTAGAAGGTGCAATGGGGAGTGGTGAACAGCACTCATTGTTCGAGACTAGGAAAGACAGAGCAAGACACATTCGAAGGCTCTATGCTGTCTCTTTGTTTGTGGCCATATGTTTTGTCTGGGCATTCAGACTCACCCACATACCCGCAAAAGGAGAAGCTGCCCACTGGGCATGGCTTGGTTTGTTTCTTGCAGAACTTTGGTCTGGCATCTATTGGGTCTTTTATCAAGCCCTCCGCTGGAACATGATCTTCAGAACAACCTTTCCCAACACACTTTCTCAAAGGTTCGTCTTTTCCACCTTTACTTCACAACACAACTCATCATTTTGTGGTTGAGTTCTCACTATAATAAAGAGTACGTGTTTGTGTGTGCGTTTGAATTTGGCAGATATGAGAGCAGGTTGCCGGGAGTGGATATCTTTGTGTTTACGGCGGATGCAGCGGTGGAACCACCGTTGCTGGTGATTAACACGGTGTTATCCTTGATGGCTTATGACTATCCACCTCAGAAGTTGAGCGTGTATCTCTCAGATGATGGGGGTTCAGAGATAACCTTTTATGCTCTTTTAGAGGCTTCTTCCTTTGCCAAACATTGGGTCCCATTCTGCAAGATATTTAAGGTGGAACCTAGGTCACCTGCTGCCTTTTTCAACAATCCTGCATCAACAAAATCAGAAGATCATAACTATGTCAAACACTTGGCAACCATCCATGTATGCAACTGTTCATCGTCACTTCTCTTTGTACTTTCATCAAGAATTTTCAAGACTCTGTATATTCCTTCTCACAAAGATATCTACTTGCGTTTTATTTGCAGAAACTGTATGAAGAGATGAAAAGGCGAGTAGAAGATGCAACCAAGTTGGGTGTACCCAGTGAAGCACGCTCAAAGCATAATGGGTTTTCGCAGTGGGACTCGTATTCATCTTCACGTGATCACGACACTATCCTTCAAGTACATTAACTTTCTGAAACTATGTGTTCGAGAGAATTGCATATTACATTACATATAGCTTTAAAACAATGTTTTCGATTGTCCAATAACTTTGATACATGTTTGGTGTTTTTATTTTTTCAGATTCTTCTGCATAAAAACGACTGGCATGGGTCAAAGGATGTGGATGGGTGTATTTTGCCAACCTTGGTGTATATGGCTCGTGAAAAGAGACCTCAGTATCACACCCACTACAAAGCTGGAGCTATAAATTCATTGGTAGTATAAATTGCAACCCTTTCATTTGTTAAAGTCAATTAATTATGCTATGAAAACCTACCAAGTTATAAATATTTGCAAGGAACTTAATTATATATATTTACCTAAAACAACCAAATAGAAACTTAGTTCTACTTCTAGTTAGGTATAAAAACTTATTTTATCCACCCAATGAATCTCAGGGTTGAAACTTTGTTTGGTACTATGAAAGAAATAGGAAACAAGTAATATGACGTTATTATTTACAAATCATATAGAATAATAATGTTTTTCCAACCATTATTTTAATAATTACTTGATAATATGTTATCATAAAAATGTCAATATTCAATATCTGCACAGTTTGCCTAATGATGTGGGTCAGTAACCTTTTACGAATCATGTGGGTCAGTCCTTGCGCATTGAATATGACATAATTTTCTTTGACCTAAATGTAGTTAAGAATATCTTCAACGATCAGCAGAGGAAAAATCATTCTATTTCTGGATTGTGACATGTACTCAACCAATTCACAATCAGTGAGAGATGTTCTATGTTTTTTCATGGATGAACGTAAAGGCCAAAGAATTGGTTATGTGCAACTGCCACAATATTTTGACAACATTGGTAAGAATGATCTATATGGGAATGCTCTATCAGAAACTATGCAGGTGAGTTAGATCTTTTTTGAATGAACATAATTTCAGCGAGAATCATCATACGCAGTAATTTCTTTACTTCAGGAATAAAAAAACAACTGTTATATATCATATATATTAATTAATTTCACACTATCTCTATCACTTGAAGATACACCTCCATGGCGAAGATGGTTTGGGTGGCCCTTTGTGCATTGGAACCTGTTGCTTTTTCAGAAGAGATGCTCTCTGTGGGAAGAAGTTTAATGATCAAGAAGAAAAAAATTGCAATGATGACAGCGAGAAAGAAGTGGTTGAAGTAAACATGCAAAAACTAGAAGAAGAAGCAAAGGCTTTAGCAAGTTGCACCTATGAGAAAAATACTCTGTGGGGGAAAAAGGTGATTTTTATTCATCTCTTTTTCTACTTTCTACAATCACTATAATTAAGTACACTGACATATATATAATTTCTGTTAATGCAGATTGGTCAAGTATATGGATGTCTTGTGGAGGATGTGATAACAGGGTTTCGGATACACTCACAGGGATGGAAATCAGTGTGTTACAATCCTCAAAAAAAGTGTTTTTTAGGTGTTGCACCAACCAACTTGCTTCATACACTTGTTCAACAGAAGAGATGGGCGCAAGGTGACTTACAAATTTTGTTGTCGGAGTTCAGACCAACATGGTACGGTGATGGAAAGATCAATTTATCCCTACTATTGGGATATGAGTACACTATGTGTTTTTCAACCATTTCCTTGCCTATACTATATTACTCCATCATCCCTTCACTATATCTCCTTAAGGGCATTCCCTTGTTTCCAAAGGTAACATTTTCTCATTAAAAAGTCACAGATTTGAAGTTTCTTTTGTTTCTGACGTATGTGGTTTGAACAGATGTCGAGTTCATGGTTGATACCATTCGCATATGTCATTGTCGGAGAAACTATCTATAGTTTGGTTGAAAGCTTGAGTATGGGAGGATCAATCCGAGGTTGGTGGAATGCTGTAAGAATGTGGTTGTACTTGAAAACAAGTGCCTTTTTCTTTGCCTTCGTAGATGGCATGTTGGGATTCTTCGGACATTCAAATTCATCCTTTGTAGTCACATCAAAGACCATAGAAGATGGTGCTGCACAGCGTTACGAGAAAGAGATGATGGAGTTTGGAACCTCTTCTCCTTATTTCACTGTTCTGGCAACACTTGCATTGCTCAATCTGTTCTGTTTGCTTTCAACTTTAAACGATTTGGTCCTTGCCAAAAGTGCTTTTTCTGGAGAGAAAATGGCGTTGCAAGTTCTTGTGTGTGGAGTTTTGGTGTTCATCAATTTTCCCATTTACGAAGCCATTTTTTTGAGGAAAGATAAGGGTAGAATGCCAGCATCTGTTTCTGTTAAGTCTATTGCATTGGCTTTCACTGCATGTGTCTTCTTCAAACTGTTGAAGTGAGTAATAAATTGATGCAGTTTTTGCTTCTTCTGTATATCATGTGATGCCAAGCATGGCTGCAGTTACAGATCATTATTTTCGAACAGTGTTTATCTTAGCATTCAAATAAGTGTAGTACTTTGTTATCGAATAAATGTTTATTTCCTTATTCTTTCATACCTGCAACTTGAACAACACCACAAACACACTTCTCCCCATAATCTACACAGCACCAAATCAAAGACAACAAAAGAGATACGAAGAATACAAAGAATACGAGAACGAGAATTTTGGTAGAAATTTGCTTGTTCTGTAAAACTAGAATTTTTCGTATTATATGAAATTTTTATCATAAATTTGTTACAAAATTTCATAAGAAAATATTTTTTTATAAATTTTAATTCACGGATAATTTTTTCAGTAATTATTTTTTACAAAGTTATAAAATTTACAAATACTTTTTACAAAAATTTGTGCGAAAAACATTATGTATAAAATATTTTGTAAGAGAAATTAGTAATAAATTATTATAAATCATTATTCATAACAAAATTTCTAAATATTTTAAATAAAGATGAAAAAAAATCATAGTAAATATTTGTTTTTTTCGTAATGCATGTGAGGCACAATCCATTTATAACTTCTTAATCATTAACATTCTTTAAAGAAAATAAATCAATATTGTTAACATTTAGGTTGATCCCAAATTTCAAATGAGAAATTAAAATATTTAATTTTATTCTATGTTGATAAGTATTACTAAATAACTTTCACTATTAAAAGAATCCATAAAATATAATTATAAATTTTGTTATGAAAATAAATTTGTAAGAAATTGTTGTCAATCTTTTTACAAAATATTTTATATATATTTTTTACATAGGAAATATTTATAAATTTTACAATTTTATAGAAAATAGTTATTTATGAATTAATTATCTAAAAATTAAGATTCTTAGAAAAAAAAAAAATCTTGCAAATTTTTTTTAACAAATTGCAGAAAGAATTTCTTGTATATGAGAATTTTTAATACTTAGTTAGTGTTTGTAAAAAAGACACTGGATATCGAAAAAAATTACAATTTTTCAACTTAAAATTCAAATCTCTATCACGTGGCCATGTTTTGCACTCCATAACTATGTTAGAAAAGTAAAGAGGAAAAATGTAGTAGTAAAGATCATTGTGATATATATAAGTCATTCTGAAGAATGCCAAGAACCAACACAAGTAAATGTTAGATACAAATTAAAGAAGTGAGAAATATTATCAGATATCGACTGTAAAACGTATGCAATATTAGTTTTTCTTATCTATTTACCATTGAAATAATTTTGATATTTTAATTTTTGTTGTTTGTTTCTACAAGTAAATTAAGGTGAAAACCAAATAGTTTGATATGCAATTTTTTTTTTCATTAATTCTATATTTGATTAATTAGCCTATTTATAAATATATAAGTTTTAACTAATTTGAGTTTTTTTTTTCTCTGGTCCTATTTTTTTGTTAGATGATTCATTTTATCCCTTTTCAAATTCACTAATAAACATATTAATTTTTTTCTAAAAATATATAATAACTATTTTTAACACAAATAATTTATTTTTAATTGATGATGTTCAAAATTAAAATATGATTTAAAAATATATATAATAATTATTTTAATAACAACTTTCTTTATAACTAAATATGTTATATTATTAGTGTTTATAATTTTTTTCTATAATTTCAGAATAATTTCTTTTAAAGTATCATATCCAAACAATCTAATAATTAATTTTAATTAAAAAAGTGTGTTTTATAATGGTAAGCATTAATTTGACGTTTTTACTAAAATCATTTTCCTTAAAAGCACGTATTTTCAAGTTAAACAAACTCATTCATTATCACTTTGATCGTAGTAGGTGAGTTTTTAAAAAATGATATAATATTATTTTATATAAAAAAATAAAAGAAACTTAACAAATACTTTGTAGATAGAAAAAAATATCACTTAATTATATTTCAACTGAGTTTCTAATAAATTATTATGATCTATTGAGTCTTAAAAATTTAAAATTTTTCAATTGAGTCTCTCCGATTATGGTGCTGTTAATTTTGTGATATGTTGTTATCCTTCTTGTGGGTACACAATATAATATTTTGTTAGGAGAGTCCATAATAACAAGATCTTATCCAAATATGTATTGTAATTAATGAAAATTGTTTATAAATTTAATTAAAATTATAAAATAAAAACTACAAAAATATAAAATATGTAACTACAAAATTATGAAATGCAAAATTATAAAATTAACAAATTACAAAATTAAAAATATATAATTTCATAATTATAAAATTATAAAATATACAATTATATAATCATAAAAATATAAAATTACAAAATTATCAAATTACAAAATTATCAAATTATGAAATTATAAACTTATCAAATTGAAAAATTTTAATTTTGATTTTTTTTGTAATTTTATAATTTTATATTTCATAATTTATAGTTATATATTTAATATTTTTATAATATATATATATATATATATATATATTAAATTTATAATTATAATTAAATTTAAAATCAATTTCCGGTAAATATAATAAATATGTGGTAAATATTTCTCATCATAGTTTCATAATTTCTTATAACAAAATAGTATATTAAGACATTTAAGGAAGACGGTACAAAATAAATTTCACATCACAAAATTAAAAAAAAAAAAACATTTAAATACAGAAACTCAATTCAAAAGTTCTAAAATATCAATGACTTAATAAACCATAATAATTTATCGAAGACTCAACTAAAAATTTTAAAATTTATCATATATTCAAAAAATAGTTAATAAAAAATGAGGTTTCACTTGTCAAACATAACTTTACACGTACTTATATTTATCGCATGAAAATGAAAATGCTAGCTTGGTCACTCTCATTCTTACCCTACTAATGCAATAGCAGACTGGTCCTTAATAATTTAAACATATTCATTACTGTTTAAGGCGTTTGTGTTATTTCTAATGAAGTTTCAAATTATTATGCCATTTATAGTTGTTTTATTTAATATATATATATATATATATATATATTTATTTATGTGAGTATAGTTTATTCATTATAATTTTTTTTTCTTCATAAAATAAGTACGTTAAAATATTATTTTTATATTCAAATCTAAAAAATAGACAGATAAAAATAAATATTTTTGTTGAAAAATCGAAAACTGAAAAGAAATATAGAAGTATCTTTTAAACCCTGAGATGATCTCTTCCCCACGGCATTTCACCTACCCTACCCCCACCATATAGCCTCCGTCCCGACCTTTATCAATATAAAAATTAATTGCCAAGTAAAATGCTTCAATATTTAGTTACTTTAATATATATAATATGACATGAAAATAAGTATTTCAAAAAATAATTAAGAAATAAAAGATCAAATCAATATAAATAAAATAATAACAAATAAAATTTGCGACATAATTTTATTGATTTAAAAAAAATCTATTTACAAAATTTATTCAATTTTAATTATTGATGAAAATATTGTTGATTGAGTCTATCACTTAAATTTATCTGTAAATTATAATTTTTATTATCAACAAAAATATTTATTAGTAACATTCGTAGATGAAATCTATTAATAATTTTATTTATTATCGATAAATATTTTTGTCAATAAATTTAATCGATGAAATAGTATCAAAGTTTCTGTTTTGAATGTTGTGAAAAATAGATTGATAATATAATTCTTTTAAAAATTTGTTAATAAACTCATCATTGTTTGAATTTTACAAAAAATTGTTGATAAATTCATCGATAATGCAATTTTTTAAAATTTATTAGTTAATTGAGTGTTGATTTTCTTGCTAAATTCAACAAGATATTTGTTATAAATTAATTGAAGATGAGTGAAAAAAGAAGGAGGAAGATAATGAGGAGAAGAAGGAGAAAAAAGAAGAAGTGACAATGACAGCGTGGTGACTATAGTAGTTACAAAGGTGAAAATAGAGGTAGAATTGGTGGCACCGCAATGGAGGAAAAATAAGAGAAGATAGAGGATGAGTAGGAGGATAAATTGACAAACAAGATAGCAATAGATGTGAGATGGAGGAGGAGGACGAGACAAAGAAATAAACAAAGAATCAAAAAATGAGAAAAATGAAGATAAAAAGAAAAATCGAATTGTAATATTTACTTATATGTATTTAGTTGAGATTAAAATTCATTGGTAATTATTTACAAATATTTTGTACTTATTTGTAAAATTTATCAAAAAACATTTTACTAATTAATCTTTTACAAAGGTAATTTTAATTTATTGATATATTTTTACAATTACCAATAAATTTTATCCGTAGATAAATTTTCCTTTTTTTCTATTAAGTTATTTTCCTATTGTAACGTAATCTTAATATAGTTTCATCCATCCATTTAAGAAATAAATTCAAAAGAAATTCTAGAATGGTTACTTATTATACATACGTATATAGGAATGTTATGTAGAGTCATTATATATATTTGCTGGCTATTTTGGAGTGAGTATGCAAGTTGATTCTTTTGACACCCATTAAAAGATATTTTTAGTCTACAGAAAGAATGGGTGGGACTACCGAAAAGGAAATTTCCATACATGGTTTGTTTTTTGTCAATGATTTTATTACGATCAGTGACTTTCTCATACACAGGACACCCTTTAACTCTGTAAATGAAAGCACCTTTCGACAATTCTTATTTCTTTTACATCACATCACAACACTTGTCATTATTATTTCAATAATTTCACATAATATTTTAATTCTAAATATACCCTTCATCGTATTCTTTTCATCACTAAACTAACCTTAAAAAGATCATTTAAACACAGTTATCTGAAAACGTAAGTTAACTTAAATAAATTTAGTTATTTCCTATTATCCGCTTTAAGTCTAGAACACCATCACAATTTCACACTACTTTTCAAAAGATGAAAGAAATAAGAAATATTTAAACTCTATCGAACTCAACTCTTAATAATTAAGAACTATTATAATTGAGAATAACGATAAATATACACATTTATGAACACATTCTTTTTCTTTTTGTTACACATCCTTTCATAATAAACCTGACTTTTATTCTCTGGCTGCTGTAATGATCAATATGTATCATTGCCGATATTCGTCAGCGCACTCGTCACTTGCTTTTAGTCTTTGGTTCGGAGTGTTCGTGGTACAGTCAATAGCATCCATCACTCATCAAAAATCCTCGTTTGTGGCTGTATAAGAAACAAGATAACTCAACTCCACATGCACAACAAGAAGACAGAGGAGTGAGTTAGAAGGTGTGCAATGGTGAGAGCTGAACCTTATTCATTGTTCCAGACAAGGAAAGACAGAGCAAGACACATTCGGAGGCTCTATGCTGTCTCTTTGTTTGTGGCCATATGTTTTGTCTGGGCATTCAGACTCACCCACATACCCGCAAAAGGAGAAGCTGCTCAATGGGCATGGCTTGGTTTGTTTCTTGCAGAACTGTGGTCTGGCATCTATTGGGTCTTTTATCAAGCCCTCCGCTTGAACATGATCTTCAGAACAACCTTTCCCAACACACTCTCTCAAAGGTTCGTCTTTTCCACCTTTACTTCACAACACAACTCATCATTGTGATTGAGTACAACAAAGAGTACATGTTTGTGTTTGTGTTTGAATTTGGCAGATATGAGGAGAGTAGGTTTCCGGGAGTGGACATCTTTGTGTTTACGGCGGATGCAGCGGTGGAGCCACCGTTGCTGGTGGTTAACACGGTGTTATCTGTGATGGCTTATGACTATCCACCTCAGAAGTTGAGCGTGTATCTCTCAGATGATGGGTGTTCAGAGATAACCTTTTATGCTCTTTTAGAGGCTTCTTCCTTTGCCAAGCATTGGGTCCCATTCTGCAAGAGATTTAAGGTGGAACCTAGGTCACCTTCTGCCTTTTTCAACACTCCCGCCTCAACAAAATCAGAAGATCATAACTATGTCAAACACTTGGCAACCATCCATGTATGCAACTGTTCATCGTCACTTCTCTTTGTGCTTTCATCAAGAATTTTCAAGACTCTGTATATTTCTTCTCACAAAGATATCTACTTGCGTTTTATTTGCAGAAACTGTATGAAGAGATGAAAAGGCGAGTAGAAGATGCAACCAAGTTGGGTGGTGTACCCAGTGAAGCACGCTCGAAGCATAATGGGTTTTCGCAGTGGGACTCGAATCCCTCTCCACGTGATCACGACACTATCCTTCAAGTACATTAACTTTCTGAAACTGTGTTCGAGAGAATCACATGTTACATATGATTTGTTAAACAACAACGTTTTCGATTGTTCAGTAACTTTGATGCATGTGGTGTTGTGGTTTGATTTTCTTAACAGATACTTGTGCATAAAAACGACTCGCATGGGTCAAAGGATGTAGATGGGTGTATTTTGCCAACCTTGGTGTATATGGCTCGTGAAAAGAGACCTCAGTATCACACCCACTTTAAAGCTGGAGCTATAAATTCATTGGTAGTACACATAATTTCAACTCTACATTTCTTAAAAAATAATCTGGATATGGAGAATGACATCTCAATTTATGTTATAAATGCACCATATACTTTTAACCCCCAATACATTTTTACATCTACTTTATATATACACAACAAATATGTTTTTTTTTTTACATAAACAACTACCAACTTGAGTGGTATAGTTATTAAAAAATGATTTTTTATATTTATAAAGAAAAAAATTAAAAAATAAAATAGTGAATATAAGATGTGAAAAAAAAAATTTGTTATCAAAATATTTATGATCATATAAAAACTTTTCCAACGTAAAGGTTAAATCTTTTATTCGACTTGTAAGAAAATAACAATCAAGTATTATTTGTTAGTTTATAGGTTTTCAAACCTTATATTGTGTTCAATTTTTTTATTATTAACGTGAAATTTAGATTTATTTCTGAATTTTATTTTATATGAGAAATTCTGGAGGTGAGTTAAGTTAAATTATTGACACAAATTACAAATTATTGAAATCCTAGTGAATCATTTATCTGAGATCACATTATATGTTATTTATATCGACACAGATTACAAATTATTGAAATCCTTATCCATATGATTTTAGGTGCTTTTAGATAAGTGGAACAGCTTTTAAACTCTAAACTAATATGTTTGGATTTTTTTTTTTTCTCTCGTAGAACCAAAATTTCAAATTTTAGTTGACTTAGAATGAATTGTTTTCTTAAAAATAATAAAACTCAACTTAATTTTTTGATTAAACTTAATCACACGTGTTACGTTGCCAGTAACCTTTCACAAAATAATTATTCTATCGAGATGCATTGAATAATATAACATTACATTTGTTTGACCTGTAGCTAAGAGTGTCTTCGGCGATTAGCAATGGGAAAATCATTCTAATTCTGGATTGTGACATGTACTCAACCCATTCACAATCAGTGAGAGACGCTCTATGTTTTTTCATGGACGAAGATAAAGGCCGAGAAATTGCTTACGTGCAATTTCCACAAACTTTTTATAATATTGGAAAGAATGATCTATACGGGAATGCTTTATCAGAAATTCTGGAGGTGAGTGATTTAAATTATGGGTTAAGTATATTTTAGTATCTGAAATTTGATCCAAAATTGGAATTTGTCTTTGTCCGAAACTTCAATATATTTTGGTCCTTACATTTTAAAAATGAATGAATATAGTCCTTTTAACTCAATTAGGTTAACTTTTTTGAGATATCGAACACATTTCTCAGTAAATATTGAACAAAGAATGTCTTAAACAGTATAAAAAACTTCGATACTAATATAAAAAGTGTTCGAGACGTCAAAAGAAGTTAACATAAATAGGTTAAAATGACTATATTTGTTCATTTCTAAAGTTTAAGAACCAAAATACATCGAAATTTCAGGAACGAATTCCAATTTTTGATCAAAGAGTACTAAAAATATACTTAATCCTTAAATTATCGATGTAATCTAAAGCTTTTTTCTCTGAAAGTAATTTAACACTTCTTGATCACTTTGAAGGTAGACCTCCGTGGCACAGATGGTTTTGGTGGCCCTGTTTGTATTGGAACTTGTTGCTTTTTCAGAAGAGATGCTCTCTGTTTGAACAAGTTTAGTCGTGAACACAAAAATGATTGGAACGATGAGAATGAGAATGAGGTGACTGAAGAAAACTTGCATGAACTAGCAGAAAAATCAAAGGCTTTAGCAGATTGCACTTATGAGAAAAATACTTTATGGGGGAAGAAGGTGATTTAGTAATAATCTCTTAACACTTTCACAGTCACATTCATAATCATAGTTACAACTTACAACACGTTCATATTCATAATCATAATCATAGTACAGTAAATGATTTCTTGTGTTGTAGATTGGTTCAATATATGGGTGTCTTGTGGAGGACGTGGTAACAGGGTTATGGATACAGTCACAAGGATGGAAATCAGTATACTATAACCCATCAATAACAGCTTTTTGTGGTATTGCTCCCACTAACTTACTTCGCACACTTGTTCAACTCAGAAGATGGGGTGAAGGTCAATTGCAACTTCTGTTTTCTGAGTTCAGACCTAAATGTTATGGTGATTACAAGATCAACTTAGGCCTACAATTGGGATATTTGCATTATAACACATTTGCATTCACTTCCTTGTCAGTACTATATTACTCCATTATCCCTTCACTTTATCTCCTTAAGGGCATTTCCTTCTTTCCAAAGGTATGACCTTTCTCACAAAAATCACAACTTTACACCATTTTCTTCTCTCAAGCTCCTTATCAAACACAAATTCAACAGATAATGTTGCTAACGTTTTTGTGCTTAATCTATTGGTTCAACAGGTGTGTAGCTTATGGTTTATACCTTTCGCATATGTAATTGTTGGAGAGATTGGTTATAGTTTGATTGAGGGTTTGAGTAAGGGAGGATCAATCCAAGGTTGGTGCAATGGTACAAGAATGTGGTTGTACGTGAGATCAAGTTCCTTTCTGTTTTCCTTGTTAAACTTCATCTCAGGATTGTTTGGACATTCAAATCCATCGTTTTTACTCACACCAAAGGTCACAGAAGATGATGTTGCTCAACGTTACGAGAAAGAGATGATGGAGTTTGGAACCTCTTCTCCTTATTTCACTGTTCTAGCAACACTTGCATTGCTCAATCTGTTTTGTTTGCTTCTAACTTTGAAGGACTTGGTCCTTGGAAAAGGTGCATTTCTTGAGAAAATGGCATTGCAAATTCTCTTGTGTGGGTTTTTGGTTTTTATCAATTTTCCCTTATACCAAGCCATTTTTGTAAGGAAGGATAAGGGTAGAATGCCAACCTTTCTTTCTGTTAAGTCTACTGCATTCGCTTTCACTGCATGTGTCTTCTTCAAACTATTCAATTGAGTAAATTGATGTAGTCTTTGCATTGAAAAAGATGTACTTATTGCCATGGCTATTAATCTGAAATGGAAAGAAATGTTCCTAACATGTGCAATATTATTGTTTTTGTTACTAATCTAAATCTTCATTAGCATATATATAAAGTCAACTACAACATGGTTCTCACTTCCATAACACACCATGGCTTTAACTTTTATTTTCATCATGACCTTTATTTATAAAAAAAATATTAATAAAGAAATTCTGATTTAAACTCTATTCATCCTAAAATTCAGACAATCATAATCTGAGGGAACAGATGATGAAATGTAATTAATGAAAATCTTAGTCATTGAAAAGAAAATAACACATAGCGATGTGAATACGATGATGAACGATTTTCCGGAGAAAAGAGATGAACCAAGAACAAGAGGAGAAAATTTAGGATGGAAAATGGTGTTTTTGGATAAAGGGAGAATTATTTGGTTTATGATGTAACGCGTTAGCCAATGTGTCGTCGTGTAGATAATAGAGAATGCGAGTTGAAAAAAAGTAACAACTTGAAATGGGAAAGGAAGAAACCAATCTCAACCTAGTTTAACAAATGATGTATTATTAAGGATAAAATATATTTAAGTTGAAATAATAATGATAATAATTTTTATATAATTCCATGGCTTATATACTATTTTTTGGAATTTTGATTTGATGGTTTATTCTTGAAATGAAAAAAAAAGAAGAAGAAACCTTTATTATCCAAAGAGCAAAGCCAAAGAAACGAGTACGAAGTTAGGAATCGAAGGTCGAAAGAACCTAAGCATGGCGCAGGTGCTGTATATGGCTTTACCTGTCCCCGCAAAACCCCGCAAAGCTGCATTATCATCTTCTTCTTCCAAGCCATTGAAGCTTCCCCGTAGAAGCCGCAGCACCAACATATCCATTCCCACCACTTCCAAAGGTAACGACAAACAAAGCATGCTTTTTCATTTCCTGCTACAATGCTTCTACTTCATTCAATGCTTCCTTCACTATTGCAAAAAAAAAAAATGAAACTTTCAGGCAGTGGCAAACGTTTGCTCAAACCCCAGAAGCTGAATTTAGAGGTTTCTCCTCATAGAGCTGGTACATCTACTTTTTCCCTCATCGTCGTGTGTGCTTTGAAAGAAAGGGGAGTTTTTTATTTGTTGGTTTGGTTTTGTCGATGTTGTAGTTTCAGCGGTGAGGTTGATGCGAATTGAGCTCGGTGGTGCTTTTGCTGACCTTCTCAACGAGAAAGGGAAAGGTTCTGGTGAAAACGAGATGGGGTATGTTCAAAGAACGCTCGGTTTTCGCACTCGGGAGTTGAGTCATCACGACCTTAGATTGGTTAGTGTTGTTTGTTATCACTTTGAACCCTTTTTCTGCTCTGCTTCATAACTTACAGTGCAAAATGTTATTTCTTTCTTATATTTAAATATTCTCTTTAATATCTAATAATTTCAAGATTGATGCTTTGGTCAATGGCAACAACTTTTCTATTTTCATATCAATAATTCAATATGCAAATGAGTTTTTGTTGTCTTTTATGAAAGTGGTATATGGGAATGATCGAATGATCGCTTATCTTCATCTGAGATTAAGCATACTGTACGAGTATAATGCTTGATTTACAGTTCAAATTAGTCGTTGATTACTTCCCCCAATTTCTCCTATTTGATCAGACTTTGCAAAATCCAGAGTATTATCAGTCCTTTTTAGGCTGAAACTTTGAAGTATTTTGAGTTTTAAACTAAACACCTGTTCATATTACTTCATCAACAAATTATTGATTCTTTTCTCTGTTCGAACTACAAATTACATAGGTCACAGACATTGTTGGTGGCACAATTCGCTGGAGAAGATATCTTGATCATCTGATCAATTCACTATGTCATGATAAAGATATATCTAGCATGGAACCTCTTCTCTTACAGGTGAATTTGAGCTCTATATTTCTTACGATCATGTTTGTTTCAGTCACTGGCTAATTGAATTCGTCATATACAGCACAAACAGAGAGAGGGTAAAGAAAAGAGCAAAATTACATTTTTTTTTTAATTTCGTCGAACACTGCCCATTAAAGATTTTCTGCTGGATCTTTGAAATAAAGTACATGGTGTAGTTAAACATTCATCAGCCTGACTTATGTTCTTTGGACATTATTAATGATCTTAGTACTTTAATTGGTTCAGATTCTACGAATTGGCTTCTATGAGGTTGTCAAATTGGACATGCCACCTTATGCTGTTGTAGATGAGGTACTTTTTTTGGCCCATGTGTAGTTCTTGTTTAGTAGATGAATTGGTTCAATTCATATTTCATAAGGCTTGAGAAAATATCATAAAGATTATAATTTGAATAATGGATATGAATTAAATTTATAGTTGCAAAGGATTTTCATTTGTTGAATTCAATTTGTTTAATGTTGTGGTAGAGATGATGTGTTATGCTTACGTGTTTTATTGTTTTGAAATTCAACCTATATTTCTTTTTTTTTTCTTTTTCTGAATAATTAGTTTTTGAAAATAAATTCTGAAGTCATGTTACTGTAATTTTGACTGGTTAATTTTGAGGTTTTGGTTCAATACTATAGTCCAACCTTCTCTTCGTTGTAGTATGAATCTGCTGTATGAAATGCAGAACGTGGAGCTTGCTAAAGTTGCTCTCAGACCTGGGGCTGGCAACATGGTCAACGGAATCCTCCGAAAGCTAGTTGTGCTTAAGGTTTTACTTTTTGTATATTGAATATCTTAACTGTAAGAGTGGGAAATCATGAAGAATTTTATCAAATACATTGATGTTTGGTTTGCAGGAGAACGGTACTCTTCCTTTGCCCAAAGTGGAGGGTGATGACCGTGCTCAAGCACGTGCGTTGGCAACTCTGCACTCACATCCAGTTGTGAGTGACTTACTGCTTTCACTTTTTCTCTACCTCAAGTCGTTATTCTAATTTAGGAAAATTCAGAAGTAGGAATCACTGCATCAGAGACCGATAAACATAAAACCTTTTATTTTGTGCTCAGCAATAACCTCTATTCCATTGAAGTATGGGTACGGTATAAGCTTAAGATATTCAAAATGTCTGTAAACAAAAAATTCAACAAAGAAGAATTGGAACTATTTAGTTTGTACTCATTTTCTACAATGCTCTAGCATACCTAAAGTGCTATGCTATTGGTATTTTCTTAATATTTTGTGGTTGTTATCAAAACATAATTAATAGGCTAACGTTGAAGGCCATAAACTTTTTATTTCGAAGGTGGAATTTGTATTTCAGAATTTAGATACAGTACACTAAAATCTAATGTTTCTCACTTTGAATGGTGGTTTCTTGGTTGTTTATATTCTCAGGTTAGTATCATTGGTCAAACATAAGTTTGCTGTACCTAAGATCAAATGCCTAGATAAATATATCCTAAATGTCTATCCCTGTTATATGCAAGAAGAGGTTTAAGAGTATTCTGTTAGGATATAAGGAGAAGAGACGTAAGTTAAGATAGTTAGAATATTAATGAGTAAGTTACCTGAGGTGTTCGTTTGAAAAATTCTCAGATGCAAGAAGGTTCGGTAATGAAGAATCACACCCTCTGTAGTGGAGAAAAAACAAAAAATGAGGTGAGGTTAGCAAGAGAAATAAAAATCATTATGGAGGAAGAAGTGGATGCATCAACAAAGAGAGTGAAGATTATGGACTCGAGGTCAGAAAAAAGGAGATAAATCTCTCCTCAGACTGTTTACCCTTTTACACAAAGCTAATGCTTTGTTTACAATTGATAAACATAAAACGTCCCCATCTCTCTTACATCCTCATATTCTTTATCTCTATCTAGTTAACCCCTCTAACTTAACTAACCACTAATTTCCTTTCTCTGTTCTAAATTATAACAATGAACAAATTTGTTTACCTTTTTTGGCATAACCATGTTAGTTTACTTTTTCTATAAAGCAAAGTATAGTAGGGATATATTACTCCAATAGTACTACCCAAGGTTCCAATTGGCATATTTGGGATCCTACATGGGAAGCAAGAGGACCACTGTATAATGAATAGTTTAGTATTCTTTTAACCAAACTAACATGTAAAGGTTAACAAAAGGAACTTCGCAATTTACTAAAGTTGCTATCAACAAACTAAGGTAAGTAAAATTTAATCGAAACATTTTCTTATTGTTCCTTTTGCAGTGGATGGTAAGGAGATGGACAAAGTATCTCGGCCAGGAAGAAGCCATTAAATTGATGATATGGAACAACAGTGAGCCCAGTTTCAGCTTAAGGCTAGTGAATATTTTTATGATAATTTCAGAGCTATGGGTAGTATGTAACACAAATACACAAGCAATAAAGAACTCAAGCTATATTTTTATGATAATTTCAGAGCAAATTGTGCAAGTGGTTTTTCAAGAGATGACCTTGTAGCACAGCTTAATGAATTGAAGGTGCTACCTCTGTCATGATTGAATGTGGCATTTGCTTATCACAGTATCTGCTTTTTATTTTATTTTTATTGTTTAATGTTTTTGTACATTTATAAAATTCTGCATTTTTTTCAATGAATTCCTTTCTTTCTCATCAGGTTTGAGCAGAAGTTCATGTTACATTTGCACTATACAATTGTATATTACCTTTTACTCTATATCGTCAACGTCTTCCTGACAGATTTAAGTTTCAGGTCCCACACAAGCTTTCATTGTATTTAGATGAATTTGTTCGTATCAAAACTGGGTTGCAGGTATGAATTTCCTTGTGCGAGTATTATGAATTTCTATGGAGTCAAACACTGATTAGAGGAGAAAAACCATTGGGACTGAACTATATGCATATTTTCTACCTTATGTAATAATAGCTATTAGGTTCAACATTGTGTAATTGTGCTTTAGCTAAATACTTGCTTGCTTTGGGTTATCTTTTACTTTAATTTCTTTTATATTTTTTCACATGGGAGGCATTGGAGTTATATTTGTTTTTGCTGTTACTAGCTCATATGAAGTAAGCATGACTTTCTCGTTTAAGCTGACTGTTTATAGGCTCGTATTTCAGATTGTCATTCATGCTGGTCTGCTCAAAAAGGGTTTATGTTCAGTTCAGGACGAAAGTGCAGGTCAACCTGTCATCTTTTCTCATAGAAGGGATTCATATAAGGCAGTAATATCTAAAGTTTATTTTCTCCTCTTTTGCTTTTTACTTGGAACACTGCCACTGGCCTCTGCTTTGCTAGATGACCCACCAGGCATAATACATTATTTTATGCATTCATGTTCCTATATTGGTTTTCTTTGTAAGATTTTGTTGTGATTGATGGAATTTGTGACCAAAGGCCTTGCATTTACACACGCACTATTTTACCCAATATGCTAATCAATGTATAGATTTCAACCGGTCTTTATTTTCCTTTTTGAATTTAAAGAAATTTTTACTTTGCATGGTTCGATTATCGTACAGTGTGTCACATCCTTGGTTACAGGTCTAGTAGTTTCTGTTGTGGATCCTCAACCTGGTGAAACTATCGTCGATGGCTGTGCTGCTCCTGGTGGGAAGACCCTCTACATGGCCTCTCATTTAAGTGGCCAAGGTACTAATTGTCTAAGATATTTTATTAAATCATTGAATTTCAATTTCTTCAGATGCGCTCATAAATATTTTCTTTCCTTTTCTTTCGAGGAGATTTGTTTCGGATACTTATTGTTTTCGTGAGTTAAATATTTTGAACCTGGGAGTTGGAAATATAAAAGCTTTGTAAAACATGAACATCGTTTCAGATCCCCTCTCCCCACGGATCCACCCATAAAATGTAGCAGAAGTCGTGTTCTCCGTTGGAGATAATAATCTCCTTCGATCTTCATTCATTCTGGCTATGACTGTGTTTTTGTCTACAATGTTCTAACTTAACTTACTAATTTGTTGATATACTAGTTTCTTGCTTTTTTATTTTTCCATTCAGCAGAATAAAAGGAAAGCTTGTGTTTTCAGGAAAGGTATTTGCAGTTGATGTAAATAGTGGTAGGTTGAGAATTCTTAAAGAGACAGCAAAGTTGCACCAAGTGGATGGTGTCATTACCGCCATTCATGCTGATCTTCGCACATTGACTGTATGTTATTTTCTCCCTGTAAGTGTTAACTCTGAAATTGCTATTTAATTATTTCTCATTAGTTTTCTTTTGGATTTCCCAGGATAATGGACAACTTAAGAGTGACAAAGTTTTGTTGGACGCTCCATGTTCTGGACTTGGTGTTCTATCCAAGGTGATTGTGTTAAAATACGTTTCCTCATTGTCATTGTTCTCACAAATTATTCAGTATACTTCCCTTTGTTAATTAATCTGTTTTTATTCCTCGGCTTTTGAAGAGAGCGGACTTGCGCTGGAACAGGAAGCTTGAGGATATGGAAGAACTGAAGAAATTACAAGATGAGCTCCTGGATGCAGCATCCAAGTAAGCAGGAGATTCCCTTTGATGTTCCCTCTTTGTTTCTGTACATTATCTTTTGTCCAGTGAATACATTGAATGAAGTGACAAAAAGCTTCACATGCTGGTTGCTTATCGCATAATCAATCAAGGCTTGTTGTTGTATGCTGATATGAAAACTTGAGTATACTAATATCGAAATAATCTCTGTAGTAGTAGATGAAACTAATGGTAGATTGTTTCCCTAATGCATTATTTTTTGCACATTTAGATTGGTAAAACCTGGGGGAGTATTAGTTTACAGTACATGCTCCATAGATCCTGAAGAGAACGATGACAGGGTGGCTGCATTTCTTGTAAGACATCCGGTAAGAATGATCACTACTCACTAATCTATTCAAATATTCTAATCTTTTGTTTAAAATACTCTTTCATTTTCTGAATTGCACTACTATAGCTGATGTTATAAATGATAAATCCTCCTTTTAAGGTTGGTGACGGGCTTCTTTAGAGAAATTGGATGTTATTTACGTTTCAGGAATATTGTCGAATAGCATTTGGAGTTACTGGAAGTTTATAGAAATTAAATGTTCTGCATGTCTTTGATTAGGTCTCTGTAAACCTTTTAGGACATGATTGTCTGATTCTATTTTGAGTTTTTGACACAGCAGAAGGAATTAAACAGGAACAACATGCATATCATTCTCTTTGGAGATCAGTACACTGGTTTCCCCTTTCAACTGCTAATTTACTATTATTTGAATTCCAGGATTTCCGCATTGATCCTGTAGACAGATTTGTTCCTCCTGATTTTGTGACAAGCAGTGGTTTCTTTTTCTCCAACCCCGTTAAACATTCACTAGATGGTTCCTTTGCTGCTCGTTTAGTACGTGATCCATAGAACTTCTGGGAAGGAATCCTTTGTGGATTTATCGCCAAATATATACCGTTTGGTGAAAAATGAAGAGGCTGCTTATGAGTTGTGGCTGTTCTGGTATATCTCTCCATGTGTTCATAAATTGAAATCAAGCATTTACCCTGCAGTGGGATACTGCACTTCCAGAACAGGCATTCTGATTTCTCCTCAAAGATATGCGAAGGATGAGATTGTCAGCAGGTTCTATTTCACCAGGAACTCTGGAAGAATGATGAACTGATGATCCTTAAAACAAGTACAGATAGGATTTCTGAGTGGAAAGTCCAAGCTTCAAAGATTTCTCCAGCATAATTACTGCAGTTTCAGGAGATTACTTTGAGAGTAATGTTACCTTGGAATGTTGTCTTTTAGGAGTGTTTGTAGCTTGATTTAGTTCAGTTTTGTATTAAAAAGGCATTTGAATCAAACATCAGATATAATGTAGTTTGATTCGGTTTTAATTTAATATAAAATCTGAATCATACCAAATCAATTTTTCAAACTACAGTTTAATTTAGTTTTAGAGGTTGGTATTATTTTAAAACATTTTATAACGAGAAAGTATATCATAGAGAGTCGTTTTCTTTACAATCATTGACCTATTTATAATTTCAATTTTTTAATATTCAGAGCTAACTTACATTGTAATTGTCTGCTGTAATGCTCTGATAATTAGCTATAAAATTATAGATATCATTTATAAGATTGATCCTTGATTTCTAATCTGAATCAAACTGAATATTTAAGGAAAAAAAGACTAATCATAGATCAAAACATCAGCTAGAAATTGGTTTTGATAATATTTTATGATTTTCTGTTGTATTGGTTTAGTTTTTAATACACTTAACTAGTTTTACTGTGACGCTGCTATACATAGGCACTTATAGCTGCAGCTGTAACTTTTGTTCAAACAAAAAGTTGCATGGCAAAGACTGATTCCAAAGGTTTTCTAGTGTCACAATATTCTGTTCAAGTTTAAAAAAAAACTTTACTTAGGCATAATGTGCGTTTCTCACCAGTGGGGTATCCTTTGGCAGTGTAATGCAGTTTTCAAATTTTTTTGTTTCTGGTTAGTTTTTGTTTCTGAAAATAGCTTTGTAGGGTGAATAATATGTTAACACCTGTTTGGAGAAACGATGTGAGTGCTTGTGATGAGTGTGATGAGTTGTTCCATGGAAAATGAAGATAAAGAGAAAGCAACACTGAATTATGCATTGCCATGCATAGGACTATGACTGAGAAAAGCATCAGCAATTGTTGTGCATGTCCACAACGTGTCATGGAAACTATTATCCTCTCTGTTATACTCAGAAGTCACAAGTGAACACAACCAAAACCCTACAGAGCATAGATCACAGAGACACAACATGGTCCCTGACATTAATTTGAAAAACCAAAACAGGAATCCAGGTCCACAAGATGGAGTTTTGGTTGCTCTCTCTCTCTCTCAAGGGATATGTTACAGTGTATTCTCTTCTTAATACTGCTACCATTCAAGAGAATAAATGATTTCATATCTGAAATTTTCTTATAATAGTAATGATGATCCACTAGTCATCTTTGATGATATGAACATTTTTGCACTAACCATGCATAGTCATTAAATACTTTTCTATTGATTAACAATGTAAAAATGTGTACAAAGTTACTGATAAAAGTTAAACTCGTTTCATATACAAGCAAAATGCTACCTAGGATCTTATTCAGCAATCTGATTCATTGGACTAACGACACACAGGTGACAGATTCAGTCGAACAGTACAAAACTTTCACTGTCATCTTTTCACAAACCTCCACCGTCTCAAATTTGATGCCTTGAATGAATTTACCTTAAAGGTCTTGAAGCAATTGTTTATAAATATAGAGTTATAAGGAATAAAATAAAGTGACACATTAACTACTTCATTTATATAAAAAGTTACTACAGTTCTTAGTTTCTATCAAGCAACTTTAACCAACAGCAACACTAAAACACGAAAGAAACAGAGGAAATGTTAAATATGAGACTTTGATTTACTCTCTTTTTTGACAATTCCTTAGGATTAATTGTCATTATTTTCAAAAAGAAGTATTTAATAAAAAAATTCCTTAACAAAACTAATTAATAATACATAAAAAAAAAAAAGAAACTTCATGCAAATAAATTTCGTTTTCAAATTGAACCAAATCAGTTAGCATTTAATTACTTAGGTGATATTCCTAAGAATACATCTCTACATTTATTACACCTATAAAAGTTTAGTTATATATATATATATATATTACAATGGGCCAAATTGAATGAGCTTGATGTTATATAAGAACCACAATATGGTTCTGAGGTTACATATTCATCTTTGATAGAGTTTTTGTTTGATACGTTTTTACTCCCTTCCTTCTTGAACCTTCATCATATTCATGAACCAAAAATGTCTTCATCTTCCTTCTCCATAACTCCATCTTCAGAAGCTTTTGCATTCTCTACTTCTTTTTTTTTTTTTTCACTGTGGACCTTTATATTCTTACGATCCCTCGATTACTTCTTTCCTACCTATATCATGCATAGTTCTCTCCTACCTGTGCAGAAAAGGAGAAAAGCTTAAGTTGGTGAAGCTGATTTGGGATGAAAGAAAATCATTATGCAGGTGAATTCATGCTCAATTAACTGTTCAATATTCATATTCATTCATGCTTAATTAACTGTCCAATATTCATGAGATACAGCATCTATATAAAGTACTAATAATCTATCTGTGTGCATATACAGTATCATCTCCTAAAGAATTTGTAGCATGCATATACTTATACTTATTCAATATACTTATAAAACCAGAACCATGTCTAATTTCTCACCTTACGAGTAGCCTACATGTTTCTTTTCTCGATCCTTCGCAAATAAGATCCAAGATTGTTTAATAGTTTGAATCAGGCTAAAAAGTAAAACATGAATTTACTGCTATACAGATCAAGCAAATTTCGATAGAACACACCGTATTTTTGATTAAGATTCATTCTAAGAACAGGTTTAATCAGAGATAACATATCTTTTCTCTTATTTGAGTATATCCAACATTGGAAAAACGTTTTAAAAAAAATGTATACTATATTTTCCAGGATTATTTATGGCTTGGACTGTTTTCTCAATTTAGTACTGTTTTCAAATTTCACCTAACTATGTGTTAGAGAAAGTACTCTCCCGTCTCAATTAAGTATTAAGTAAAATATGCAGAGATATAAGAAAGAAAAATGAAATGTAAACATATATTTGTTGAACATGAGAGAAGATCTATTATTAGATTCGTGTGTATTAAAAATTAGTTTGTTTCTGACTTTATGTCAGAGGATATACACTCTACAAAGTCCTTAATCAATGTAATGTAATAATGATATGCATGTATAGATGGTGTGAAATAGGAGATGGTGGGTGAATAAACCAAAGAAAATGATATTTTGACTACTAAATTTTGATAACTTTCTCTTACAACATGTGTTATTTTCTAAGTGGTTTTAAAATATTGGGAATAAAAAAATAAAAGAACGAAAAACCACTTAGAAGATGTCATCTAAAGTTGTAAGAGAAAATTGTTAAAATTTAGTAGTCAAAAAATTATTTTTCATAAATGAATGAATGAGAAAGCAATATAGTATGTGCATGAAGAAGAAAAATAGAGTAGGAAAAAAGTGGTTAGTTTGGTAGAGAAAAGATGCACATGAAAATGCTGTATCAATAAATGTAGATGTATGGTCTGATAGGAATGCATGAATGATGAATGGCATGTAAAAAATGGACAGGTAGTGCATGTGTTGAAGGGTTTATTGGTGGGATTGTGATGAGATAGATACATGATCTCTCATGTTGACAGAAGAGAGAGAGCACAACCCGAGAATGGTTAAAGGAGTGTTTGGCTTTGTTGGGAGTGTGCTCTCTCTTCCTCTGTCATCATCACATTCACATGACAATTGCTTTGCTGGAACAGTAGATGCACCACTATGTCTTATACCTTTCAAGGTATGTCAAGTTTTTCTTACCTCACCTTCCTTTGCTTATAAACATGTCCCTTTCAAACTACTCACATTTCCTATATGTCTAACTAATACCACTCTGCATAAATTCAAATGCTCTTTCAAATCACACTTTTTCAACCAAAGTAAAACAAATTCAACAAAAGGGAAATCAAACTGGATACAACTAAGAAGATTCTCCTCCTTCTTGGTCAAGATTTTTGCTAAATTTTTATCTTGTCTTCTTTAGCCTCCAAAATGTGCTTATGTCAGAATATTATAACTCCTTCTAGAATTAATTATTCTTTTCATTCGTATTTTAATTGAAGAGTTATGAGTAGGTCTCATTTTTTATTTTTGTTTCAAATAATTTTTAAATTTTTAAAATTTGACTCCATTCTATCATTTTTATTAATATTTATAAAGTTATAAAGACATGACATGTTTTAATTTGTAATTTTTGAATTTATTTTGTAAAATTTTGTGTTATCCACGTGTGAAGTCTTATAATAAGATAATGATAATTTGAGGTAAAATTTATTATTTGTATAAATATATATATATATATATATATATATATATATATATATATATATAAAGTAGAAAAAGTTTTGTTGCGAAAAGAATCGTGAGACTGCTGAAATACTACACACTGGGAACAGTTTAAACAATAGTGGATTTCTAAATTGAATTTTAACATTTTTAAAAGAAATTACAGAATAAATTTTGCTGTAATTACTTGATTTGTATAAAATAACAAATAATGTCTTGATTTCAAATGTTCTTTATTGTCTTGATTAATATATATTTTTTTCCTTTGTCAGCACTTTAATAATGAATTAATTATATCAACAATTTGAAAGTTGTCTTGAAGGTTACAACTAGGGATGTCAAAAATATTTGCGCTCCTGGATATTTGCGGATAAAATCCGCGGCGGATAATTACTACCTGCGGGTATTTATTATCCATGGGTAGCGGGTATCGGATATTTTAATACCCGTTTATAAATGGGTCGGGTACGGATATCATACTATCCGTACCCGCGGGTACATGTTACCCGCAAAAACTTAAAATTAAAATTTAATACATATTTTATTAAGTTAAATTTAATTAAAATTAAAATTAACAGTATATTTTATTATGTCAAATTTAATTATAATTAAAATTTAATTTTATTTATGTTTTATTTTTATAATTTTATATTAAAATTTTTATAAAATATATATATTTTTTAAAATATTTGCGAGTATCGGGTATCCACAGATACTCACGGATTTTAAAAATATCCACGAATATTTTTTAAGCGGATACTCGACGGATAATCGGACGGATAGCGGACAGATTTTTTTTACGATCAGGTTGCGGATAGGCACTATCCGTGTCCAACCCAATCCGTTGTAACTCTACGAAGTTGTATTTATACGAAGGCTTAAAATATATTTAAGCCTAAAAGATATGGCATAAATTAAAAATATTTATTTATTTATGGGGTTTTAGTTATAACTTAATTTTTGTATTTGGGAATGTTTATTCAGCTTAATTAAAAACAATACAAATTTATCACAGTAAGATAGGTTATTCATATTTTTTGTTATATTAAATTCACAAAGAAAAAGAAAAATATCGGATCAAATAAATTCTATAATATTTGGACAAAAATTAGTAGTATGACTGGATCAGGTTTTCCTAATCCTTAAGTCGATTTTCATAACATGATAAGCATATCCTGATATTAACATTAACTAATTTTCATAACTCTAATTAATTTGAACTGTTTTTTTTTTCACCACAGAAGAAAATTAATTATTTTATTTTGAAATTTTACTCTTTCTCGTAATTGACAAAAAAAAAAACTTATCAGTTTCAAAATAATATTTACAACACTTTTAAAAAGTTTAAACCAAGAAGTTAGTTATAACAAATTTTCAAAATAAAAATTTAATTGTTTAATTGCAACAATTAACATCTTTTATATATATATATATATATATATATATATATATATATATATATATATATATATTAAAAAAAATATTAAATCATTCCTAATTCTGTTTGTCTTAAACATCAGTGAGACTTAATTTCTCTTTTAAGAGGAGTTACCAAAGGTGAAAAATTATTAAATCCTTTTTGAGTTTGAATTTGGTTTCTCAAACTAAAGATAAAATAGATAAATGAGTTGTAAAATACTAATTAATATATATATATATATATATATATATATATATATATATATAATTAAAATTTCATTTCATTAAATAATAAAATTAGTTAAATTTTATTTTAATTTATTAAAGTATGAATGAATTTTATAAAAATAAAAATAAGAATTTGTTACAAACATATTTAAGGTTTTTTTTATTATTATACTTCCTCTTCTTTTGTATATTAAATTATTTATTAAATTCACCACAAGAAATGGTTAAATTGAGAATGTAATTCCTTACAATTAAAAATGACTATTTACATACATTTTATATTTTGTGTTTGAATTAAATATAGTTTATTAAAGACGCATCATTTTTTTTGAATCTAAGGCGTTTTAAAATTTAAAATTTTTAATTAATTTATGTAAATAAAATGCTTACAATAAAAAAATTAAATCAAAATAATCGAAATTCTCCAATTCGTTTCGTTCAAACCTCCTTCTCCTTCTTCTAAAATGTCCCAAATCCTCCATTGAAACCCCTTTTGAAATCTCGCATTCACCTCTGAAGCATAAACATTGGTGTGCAACTACAACTCTGAAACCGCAATTCGAACGAGATTTTGGTGCGACGTGTGTGAGTGGAAAAGAGGAAAATGTATTCACTTTTCCTCCTCCTTCTCCTTCTTCCATGAAGAACCCACTTTGATGCCATTAATGGTATGAGAAACTAAATCTCATAACTCCTCTTTTCCTTCTTTGCTTATGTAATCATCATGCTGTTTTAGTTTTATATTTTTTTAAGAATGGATAATTCACAGTCTGATAATGATAGCTTAATAGTGAAATCAACGAAATACATTCTGATATCATCTTCTTAACACTCACTTATATATTATTATGATTTTACTAGGTTAATTTTGTTTAAGAAGCATGATTTTAATGTTGATGAAATCATTCCATTGTTGATAAGAATGCAAATATGTTTAAAGTAATAACACCACCCTGATGGCTGCAGTGGGATTAGGAAGAAAAAGATAGATCAGAAAATGACCTATTTTCTTTCTTTTGGTTGAGTTTTTTTCTTGTGACATTTCTAGTTCTGTATATAGCACCCTTTTTATGAGCACCCTTATGCACCACCATAATTGGAAGGACAACCAGTTGCATACTCTGCATCCACCCTACAACCAGTATAAACTGATATACATAGGAAATAGTGTTGCTTACGTGATGTTAAAGTTTTTACCATTATCACTCTATAAAGGTGAGTTTTGGTCCATTTGGGATTGATTTCATCCTCAGACGGATTTACTCATAAAGGTAACAATAAAATTCAGTAATGGAATCACTTAACATCATTTTTTACAAGTCATCAAGGAAATCCATTTCAATACACACACTCGAGGCAATATTTGCTGATCTTTCTTGAAAAACTTGAGATAAGTAGCCTAATTTCAATTTATATTTTGGAAATTAGTTTTAGAAGATTTTTTGAAGAAATATTATTACTCAAATATAACTATTACATATGACTTTTAATGTAATTATCAGGAACCTAAATAATAGTTTAAACAATATTTTTATTTTGTTAAACTCATTCAATAAAAAAAAGTGTGAAATATGTCGCATAGTACTGATGGAACATGACAGCTTTTACATTTGGCTATTCTATTCGAAGTTAATTAAAGGCATTGGTATGCAAGGACTATAAATGAGTAAGATAGACATAAACATGTCAACCAAAATGTTCCTCTCTTGGTATATATATAGTTGATACAATGAAACTTGTTATTGAGAATAACCATTCAAATATGGTATCTGGATAGATAAAGTATAAACTGACAACAATATATTCTAACGTAACTCTGCCACCCACCCACTAAATAGATTTATGTGAGAGATATTATTGAAACAACAGTGAAGGGTTTAGAATAGACGCTTTAATTGACTCAATGATCAAGTGAGTGCTTCCAATTAGTTGTGTCTGAGCCTCAGTTAATGAATTAAAAACTAACACTCTTACTGTAGCTGCATAACTTTAATTGCTTCATGCCTTATTATAATAAATAGTACATACTTTTATTCTTTTATTCTGGAAGAGCTTGAGCCTCCAACCAATCCATTTTGATAGTTTGTTCAACCACGAATTTCTAATCCTTGAGACCCCTTCAAAACATTAATTTCTAATCCTTGAGACCTTCAAACTTGTGTTCTTCTTTGTTTTGATTTTTGGTTCAACTTGATTTTCAATCATATTGAACTGGTTCGATCTTTTGTCTGACTCGACCTTCATTCTAGTTAGATTTGGTCTGATTCAAATTTCGGTTAAATCAATCTTCGATCCGAACTGAGGTGGTCTAACTTGACTCAGTCTAACTTAATCTTTGACCTAACTCAACATTCGACCTAATCGACCCAATTCAACCTTCGATCGAGTTTAGTCTAGTCCACCCTCTACTTGAACTTAGACTTGACTCGACTTGAACTTCATTTCTTTGCTCATTTGACGTGGGACATTCCTTCACTTGTATCTTAAACTTACGAGAAGTGCTTATGAGTAGATAGATGAAGTTAATTAAGATTAGTATGCTCTGTTCACCAAATATTTAATTTTCATGACATATTATTTATTTGAATTAATTCCTTTAGAAGATACTGGATGGGATCCCAGAAGAGCATGTACTTATATATAATACTATTTATGCTAAAATAAGTGTTAGAGGTTGAAAAGTAAAATTTTAAAAATAAGAAAGTTAAATTACATATAAAATCTTATTCATATAGTAATTTCAAATTAAAACAATAAAAAACATAATATAATCATTTGATAATTAATAGTTTTAATTTAACTTTTTAAATGCTATATTTATCACATAACAAGGATGTGCATTTATGTTTATAAATAGATGGTTTTTCATTTAAATTAGTTTTATAACAAATTAAAACATTAACAAGTTTTTGGCTTGTGGAACGCATATGATATAAAATTAAATTTATAATAAGTAAATAATTTCAAATATATAAACTTTATTTATATTTTAATTTTTTTTCCGAAAATTAATTTTATTCTTTTTACCAGATTTCGATTTTAAAAGCTTCATACGATATTGTCAAAAAATAAAGTTAATGGATAAAACAGAAATTATAATTCTTTTCTATAATTATAGACTGGACAATTATTTTCTTAAAAAAACGAAAAAGTTAACATTAATTCTTGTGTTGAACTTTACATTTTAATTTTGGTGTCATTTTTTCTTTGTTTGATAACAGAATGAGCTTTTTCTCCCTGCACCCCTCATGTAATTTCTTCACACACTCCCCTATTTTAAAAAAAAAAAATCATTTTGCACCTTTTTAAAGTGACTTCTAGAATATGATTTTAGAATGAGATTTTCAGAACAAAAGTTTTAATATAAAATTTCTAAAACCCACATGAAATGTCTCTCAGAACAAGTTTTTCATAATAGAATTTCTAGAACAAATTTATAATATCTTTCAAAATGTCCTATTTTGGAATAAACTTTTCGAAAATGTTGTTTTTTTTCGTAACATGTTCTCTTTCTCCTTCTTTCTCTCTTTTTCATTGGTTTGGTGTAAGGTTATTTTAGTATTTTACTCTATTACTACGAGTTGCATTTAGTAATGATGGGGTGCAAGAAGCCCAACGCCCATTCTATGAACAAGGTCCTCATCGAGAATTCTACGTTGGAACATGAGTGCATGATTGCTAAAATATACAATCTAGGTTAATAGTAGTAGCAATATACAAACTTGTGACTCAATCAATTCTCTAATTTCCGCATTTTGTACACTTACAAAATTGCAAACACTTGTTACTCTAACTTGTTTGAGCCATGACTAAAACAAAAACAAGCTTCTTCTGTTGTACCCTGAGCACACACACGGTAGTTCAGTGAATGAAGTGTCACTGTGTATGAGAAAAAGTTGAGCTCAGTCAAAGTTGATCTCACACACAGACCTGCTGGTACTGAACTCTTCTTCAGTGTCAGAAACAATGTCCTCAATAGTGAGGGGAAGTGCAGAAGAAAAGGTGAGTGTTGGTTTAACTTTTGGCACAGTAAGTGGTGGAGCCTCATGGTTCAGAATCTGAAGCACCCTTCTCATGGAAGGCCTCCCAGAAGTATCAGGGTTAGCACAACTCAATCCCAAGAGCAAAAGCATCTTCATTTCTTCTTCCTCAAATTCCCCATTCAACCTCTTATCAGCAGCTTCAATCACCTTCCCCTCAGAATGCAGCCCCCAAACCCACTCAATCAGATTCACCATTTTTGACCCTTCTCTCTCAATTGGCCTCCTTCCACAAGCCACTTCAAGCACAACCACCCCATAGCTGAAAACATCAGATTTATCAGTGGCCTTTCCGTACTGAAGATACTCAGGGGCAAGGTACCCCATTGTTCCAGCCGTCAAAGTGGACACAGGACTCTTATCATGATCCATCAACTTTGCCAATCCAAAATCCCCCAACCTAGGATTCATGTTTCCATCCAGCAAAATGTTCCCAGTTTTAATGTCCCTGTGAACCACTCTCCGCTCACATTCTTGGTGAAGGTAAACCAGCACAGAGGCCAACCCAACAGCGATGTTCACCCTGTGAGACCAACTCAACAACCTTCCCACTTCAGGTTCCTTGTAAAGCATCTTGTCTAAACTTCCATTGGGCATAAACTCGTACACCAGCAATAGCTCTCCCTTCTCAACACACCAACCTTGCAGCTGAACCAAATTCTTGTGCCGCAAACCGGCTATGATGGAAAGTTCAGACAGAAACTCGGTCTTCCCTTCGTGAGAGTGCCGCGACCTTTTCACTGCAGCGATGGTTCCTGAAGAGATAAAGAAAGCCTTATACACCGTCCCAAATGATCCGTGCCCAACGATCCTACTCGGATGAAACTCTCTTGTCGCAAACTTCAACTCTTTGTAATCGAACGCCCTGGGACACGCCACGAAACCATTCTGAAACTTTTCTTCTCTCTCACCCCGAGATTTTCGAACAAAGACATACCCCAAGACTGAAAAAACCACAAAGAAAGAGACAGATCCCGCAACAACCACACCAATGCCAACCCTCTTATCATGCTTCTTGGAAGTGAATTTAGTGTTTGAACTAGAAACAGAAGCAGAACCCCGAGAGCCAGAACGTGAACCTGAAACAGGTACAGTTCCCACCACGGAAACGTTGTGAGGGTGCAGCCTCGTTCTTGCGGGAGCAAAAGCAGTGTGAAAGGTCCAACTCTGGATTTGGTGAATCTCGGTAATTCCTTGAGTGGAAGCGGAGAATCCAATGTAAACGGGGTTTCTCAAGTGTTGAGAAAGATTGAACTTGACGGAGAGGACGGGGTCCACGGGTTTCGGAAGTGAATAGCTCAAGAAAACGGTGAGAGAAGTTCGACCGGCGTCGTAGTCGATCCATGCGATGATGGTGTTGCCGCTCTTGAGGTCGATTCCGTGCAAGGATGGGTCACCGGTTTTGAGGGACTTCACGGAGTCGACGTCGAAGCCGACGTGGTTCTCGTTAGGGTCGCCGAAGCGGGAGTCGAAGCGCGTGTCGAACTCGACGGCGACGAAGGAGGAGGGGAGGCCGAGTGGAGCGGAGAGGGAGAGGTTGGAGGAGGCGGTGTTAGGGGAGAGGAAGAAGGCAAGGCCGTCGCCGGAGGAGGCGGGGTTGAGATTGTTGATGGAGAAGGTGAAGGTGGTGGAGAAGGAGGCGAAGGTGGCGGTTGGAGGGTGGAAGAGTGGGATGGGGTAGGCGTAGATGACGGCACCGGTGCTGGAGGTGGAGGCGACGTTGGTGAGTCTTACGACGCCGTTGCTCCATAGAAAGGAATCTCCGAGGAGGGTGATGTTGTTGTTGTTGGGAGTGAAAGAAGGGAAGTCGAAGCTGACGCTGTTTTGTGTGGCTGCCACCTCACTGAGAGCGCCGAAGAAGAGCATGAAGATGATGAAGAAGACAAGCATGCACATGCACGTAGCCATGCCTTCTCCAAGAATCAACAAGAAATCAATCGATCGATGGAGAAGAGTGTCTGTGTCCACTGTCTCTCTCTGTAACGACAAAAATATAACACTATTTTTCTATTTTCCATCTAAGCTTCACCAAGTCATGCTTGGGTTGGGTGGATACAGTTTGGGTGAAATTTCACTAATTTAATTTAACTCAAATTTATATTGTGTTCATTTATTTTATTGGATTAACAAAAATAAATTAAATAAGTAATTTTATTAATTTCTAAAAAAGCATGTAAATCGAAATAAATTTTATTAATTTTTTGGATATTGTTTTCTCTACCTCCACGATTACTAGTTGCACCCCAATCATAACATAACATAACATGAAAAGACTTCAATATCTTTTATCACTCTTTCCAAAATATATCTTACATATTTCAGGAAGTTTTTTCGGAAATATATTTCAACTAAAGATGTTTCTAAAGACATATTCATTTCAAGAAGTTCGTTCCTAAAATTTTATTCCAAAAAAATTGTTTCAAAATGCATTTAATGTATTCTAGAAATTTTATTTCCAAAATTCTATTCTGAACATACTATTCTGGAAAGTTCAAAAAATATATAATTCGAAAGTCACTATTACAGAAGGTAAATGTGTTATTTAAAAATTTGATTGGATGCGTAAAGAAGTTGTGGAGGTGCAGAAAGTAAAAGCCTGTACGATAATGGGCACGGTCAACTTTTTCAACCTGGGCCGGTGTCAGATTGGGGGGATGTGTTGGCCCATCTAATTGAATTATACTGAAAAAAAGAAGAAGCGTGAAGTATGGTGTGAGCATTGAAATGGAATATTGGAATTTGGAATTTGGAATTTGACGTCTTCGTTGAAGGAATCAAATTCATGAAACAAAGAAAGAAAATTTCATGAATTGTAGTATTTGTGGTATTCGTTAGATGGTGAAATTACAGAACACTCTCACCTCCTCAAGCAACACACCCAGGTTTCTTCTCTCCCTAATTTTAATTCTTTTCTTTATAATTCATTGCTTTTATACATTGTGTGACGCTAATTCTTCTATTGCTTCATCAACAGGCACCTGCACCTCATTCTCGTCGAATTAAATTTGATTGAAAAGTATCGAGCTTGTGAATTAGCTGTTAGTGACCGGTTTGTCTCTGCTTTCTCATTTTTTTTTCTAGCTTGAAACTCCATCTCTTCACGTTTAGCTGAATAAAAACACATATTGTGCTCTATCTAGAGCTTGAAACTTTTATTTCAAGTTTCAAGTTCACTTAATCAAGGGAAAAACTAGTTGTTATCATTTTGATTTCAGCAATGATGGTATTTTAATGGCTTCAGGTCATGGATGTTCCACTGCCGCTGGATAAATTGGCTTTAAATTTGATTAATAATGAACCCGATCCTGGAAACACTAGCAAGTATGTTCCTTTATTATTTATTTATTATGGGTAATTTTGTTGGGGTGTTTTCTATTGACCTAATCATGAATTATGACATTCATTCTCTTTTTCCCAATGGAACAGCAACAAGATATACGTAATTCTGGTGGCAACTGGAAGCTTTAACCCACCTACTTTCATGCATTTACGCATGTTTGGTGAGTTGGATTTAGAGCTCAGTTTCTTTCCTTTGTCTCTCATCTCTTGCACTCTAGAAAATTGTTGTTTCTCTACCTTGAGACATTCATACTGCTTTGGTACTAATGAATTAACGAAAAGATGACATCTTGACTGTATCTTCACTCTTGAAAGTATTGATAATTGAAAGATTGATATTTTTCTTTTCTGTTGTTGAGTGAAGAAGCATTGGGGGGGAGGGGGTATTAAGATCTCATATACATCATGCGAAAAGAATAAATGTTCATTGGTTCTCAGTACTGTAGTAGCCATAAGTGCGTGAAATGAGAATGGGATTATATGATCAGAGTATTCTCTCATTTAATTTTTCATTTATTTTCTGTTTGTCTGATCTCTTAAAAAAAATTGTGGATGCTATCTTCAGAGCTTGCAAGAGATGCGCTGAATTCAAACGGCTACTGCGTAATTGGAGGTTACTTGTCTCCGGTGAATGATGCATACAAGAAAAAAGTATGTTGTTGCCAAGCAAGTAGAGAAAAAAGATTATTTCATTTATTATATTCATGCTTGCGAGACTTAAACCTTGTTAGCAAAATAAATGATTGAATAAAGTAAAACATAGCTAGGGGGGAAACTGAATTTATCGAGAGTCAATTAGCAATATATTTGAGATTTAAAACACAACTGAGTTTTCAATTCACTTTTTCAGCAAAGAGATCAAATCGTATGTTAAGTGTTGCTGCTAGTTTCACTGCCACATGTTGGTCTAATTGAATTTTGCTTGTATAATTGTGTAGGGCCTAATATCTGCTAAACATCGAATACAATTATGCCATTTAGCCTGCAAAAGTTCAGATTTTGTAATGGTTGATCAATGGGAGGTATATTACTCTTTCTACTTGCTAGATTGCGCATGTCTTTTTATTCCCTTTGAATGTGAAAAGAATTTGAGAGACTGTGCTTTGATGTCAATGTATTGCAAGAAATATTTCACTCTCTCGCAACCTTATTTCTTAATGTTTTGCATTTTTTTCTGGCTATAAACTGCTACAGGCAAGTCAGAGCACGTATCAACGCTCTTTAACTGTTCTCTCCAGAGTCTACAATTCTGTTTGTGGGACAGGGTTGGTATCCAGAGGTATGCTCGACAAACAAGCTTTCTGGGCTTTCATTTCTTTCTATACATGTTTTTGACAATGTTATAACAATACAATAACTTATTTTTATATTGATTAGTGTAGAATCCCTCAAGGTCATGCTTCTCTGTGGTTCTGATCTCCTTCATTCTTTTGGCATTCCTGGATTCTGGATTCCTGACCAGGTACTTATGCATTCATCAACATAATGGAGTTATTTGACAATTCTTGGAACAAGACTCTGCCCCTCCTAATAATTTTGGTAAATGAGTCTTAAATGGTTGTGGAATTCAAATTCAATGTAATTAGATTGATTTTTGTGGTGTTTTTATTTTTAGAAATGACAAGCTTATTGTGTAAAATATTCTTCCTTCTTCCCATGTAGACACGAAGCATGGGTGGAATATAGATCAGGAGTGTCAAACTAATGAATTGGATACATCTTGAATTGAAATGGATAATCCATCCGTAACTCACAATAAAAGAGGTCCAACAATCCATTATATTTTTTTTCTAAAAGTATTTTTATAAAATAAAGTTTAATAGTTACAATCATTCCTTGACCCAAATACCATAGACTGAATATTTGTTTCATAAAGAAAGTAACTTGTAGCAATTGAACCACTTCATATTAAGTGCATTGCAAAATATCAATCCAATAATAGATGGTATTCTAGTTCAACTAATCTATTTAGTTTTATTTTTATAGTTGAATGGACAGATTGATTTATGGTAATGGATTGGATGACTAGTGGATAAACAGATGAATGGCCGCATATGTTGCAGAGTACTGATTTGACAGGTTGTGGAAACAATGAACTATAATTTTGCCAATGTGCTTTAGGTTCGATCTATATGCAAAGATTATGGAGTAGTATGCATTAGCAGAGAAGGACAAGACATTCAGAAGACTATATCTGAAAATGAAATTCTGAATGAGAATCAGGTATTTCACATTCCGAGCTTGACCTATTTCTTTTTCCCTATGTGTTTAAAAGAAAATGTGGTTTATCAATTTTGGACATTTCCAAATATCTGTTTATTGTGTATTTGTTTTTAACCATATCAAGGTCAAATTTTGATGTACATATACAAAGGCGTGTGGATCAACTCGGGGATCTAACTTTAGTGTTTGTCTTTGGGTTTTGCTATGCATTTTTATAATGAACAAGAATGAATTGGTTTGCTACTCAGCTTTTATGCATATTTAAATTTTCCTCTGCAATTTTTTTTAGGATAATATCAAAGTGGTGGATGAACTTGTACCAAATCAAATCAGCTCAACCAGAGTAAGGTAATGCTATGACCTTGTTTACTTTCAAGAGTTACTGGACGATAATTTAAAAAAAAAGGAGACGTTGTTCATATTTCAATGTCGTTTTTACTATTCAGGGATTGCATTGCAAGAGGATTATCAATAAAATACCTTACTGCGGATGAAGTGATTGACTATATCAGAGAGCAACAGTTATACTTGAACTTAATTGAGAAGTAACTATTATTGTTTTTTATTACATTCTGTATAACATATGGGTCTTTGCACGAGCCATTGTACTATATGAGCCCATTCTCGATGAAGAAATAATTGTGTTATAATTTGCGGAAAAATAAAATGATTATATTTATTTATATAATCAAATGCAAGTACTCAGTTAAAGTTGCTCACTTTAACATTGTTGGAACCGCGAGTGGAGAAGCCTTGTTATTATGACATGCAAATTCTGTAACTCAAGATTATTGTTATAATTTCATACTTATTTTTTTCTCTACAACTTTTACAAAAGTGTGTTAGTGTGAATTGTTCGAGTCCGAGATATTTCCGGTTTTAGTCCCTCCAATTATTGAATTTTATTTAAAAGCTTGATATCTCAGTAACCTTTTTATATGTTAGATATTGAAGATATTGAATTCATGTTTACATGATTAAATAACATAACTATTTATCAATTAATATTGCTAGTTGTATATAAAGGTTTTATATTTACATGTTAAATATCACTTATGGATTATCATATGTACTAGTGATAACCTTTTAAATAAAGAGTGAATCCAAAGATTAGATGGTAATGAAAAAATTTAACCATTGTGTAAGGGATAACCATTTTAATTTTAAGAATAACCATTGTGACTAAAATTTATAATAGAAAATATTCTAAATATTTACATTATATTTTAATGATAACCTTCTTTATGCAGAAGAATTAAATATCATGTTAAATATTGGATGAAGAAAGAACATGAAATGACCCATTTTGTAACAAACAGTATTTACAAGGGCCTCCATTTCTAAATAGAGTGCAAACACTTGTTCAATTGCATGTCTACATCACACAGTTTTTAATTATTTTTTAAACGTGTAAAAAAAACAGGTCGTTCTCATCATCCAACAAATTTTGCAAGGATAAGAACAGATCACAGAAGAAATAATGTGACACACGCATAAATTAAGCATCACGAGACATTTTAATTCCGACCAAAATCTTTATGAGGATAATATATGACCGCAATCTGCATGCGATTCTTTTGTCCCCAACATTCTTTGGTTCCAAAGCAGAGTAGTTATCTCGAAGGTTCAGATCGATGATGTCCCTTGTGTTGTTAGAAATGACTTTGCAACTCATGACAATGATGTGAATTCTTGAATAATATGCTCATTGCTTAACTCTGCATTATTGCCTTATCTTAGTCATGTTTTCCATGAGGCTGTACTGTCATTGATAATTTTGTAAAGATAATATATACAAAATAAGGACACATAAGAGATATTATGAAATAAGATGGTTTAAGTGATTCTTGAACTGTGTATATTGCAGACAAAATGGATAGTGTTTAAGGAATAAGGTGAAGACATAGATCCATGATTTTTTCCCATCATTAAGACCATTTAAGTAGCCATAACTTGGACAGGTCTTCCAAATCAGTTAAAGTTTTGGACGAAGTTGAATGCTATGTCAAAAAAGTTAATGTCAAATGATATATGCTTACAAGAATTTATGTTTTTTGTCTTTTCTGCTTTAACATTACATATTTTATCTATCTTTGGATCAGTGCTCTGGTGTAAAAAAAATGATATCATCATGGCGAGGAATTCCATCATGAATGGTAGGACAGCACTTACCTAAGATGAACATAACAAGGTCTAAAAAAGGTCTTAAGGATAGAAAGAGAAGTGAAAAAGCAAGGTTGCAAACTTTATCATCAATTCGTTAGCACATAGTCATGCAAAGTGGAGGACATTAGTGTGTGTTAGTTCAATAACATGATGACAAATGTGCTGCCACCATATCCTATGTGTAGAATAAAGAAAAGCGAAAGATCCAAGACTGTATTGAATCAGGTGCCTGCTAGCAAATGAAAACAGCAAATCCAGAAAAGTTTTTTCCTCTAAAGCTTTTTTGTAAGTTCATCATTGCAATCCCCATCATTGCTTCTTATAAAAGAATTTTCCTAGTCTAAAGCAAGTAAAACATTAAGCTTCAGAGAACAGAAGATGTTTGAAGCAGAGTTTCTGGGAGTTGTAGTTACAGCCCTTTGGTTATTATCAGAGTCCAAATTTGACCTTAAAGCTCATGGGGACGCATTAGCTGATGCCATTCCAACCCCGACAACTTCTTGTGAGAACTGTGCATCACGACCACCTTCTGGTTACCCTATATATGGTGTCTTTCCTCCTCCTCCTCCTCCACCACCACCACCACACAAGACAGGAAAAGGCAAATCCAAGTGTCCTCCAGCTGCAAGTGTTCAGTGTTGTAGCCCTCCAGCTCCTTACACTTTTGGTTATGGTTATGGCTATGGAACTCCAAATCCTTATTATGCCCCTCCTAATCCCTACACCTACGTGCCTTATGGGCAAGCTCGAGGCCCTACTTCTATGATTCTGCCATTTCTAACTCCCCTTATCACTCTTTTTTCTTTTGTATTTCTCCTCTGAATTTGGCTGTTTTTTGTGTTCATAGTCTTAGTGTGATAGGAAATATTAAGGACCGTTTTAGATCAGACATCAGAGATCCTTTTTGGTTGTATAATATCCGATTGTCAATAATTATAGATGACGTTGTAATTACAAATAATGCAGTATAAAATATTATGTAAAATATCTCTTCTAATATTAATGTGATTTCCTCTAAACTGAGTACAAGAAGAAGAAAAAAAAAAGTCACATCTACTGTTATAATTAAGAATTACTTGAAAAATTGAGAATTACACCAATTATACGCGTGTTTTTTTACGTTATTAGAGTAGAGTAATATTAAACAGAGAAAAGAGGAGAGCACATGAGTAGGTATGGTATGGCAGTAAACTATCACCATAAAAGGAGATTAAACTAACTAACTACATAAATGTTTTTTTATATTATCTAATAATAAATTGTCATGTACAACAAAAGTAAGATTAGTGTAATACAGGTGTATAATTCTCATATACAATAAAACTTGGGTTTTTTTTCATCCGAATTTCAGGAGCTTATAATACTTCATCCAAAACTACATAACCAACTAAGTGAGTAAGAATTCCTCTGATATTAAAGATTAAATAACTGCCCTTTATGTGTAATTTTAAAAATAATTATTATAAATCTTATTTTTGTTGTACATCAACGTGAAAAAAAGGTTATATATTCCACTTGAGTAAAACATCTTGAACCTATTTGAGACAACAGATAACTAATGTAAGGGTTGTCAATCCTCAACTTGTTAAGAGTGATGGAACTTTACATTCGCACATCAGAATTCTAAATATAGATTGCTTAAACCCTCTAGGATTATCGTAATCCCACCACCTTGAAGCATTGACACCATCTTGTATCACTCAGAAAAGCTTGTCATATAGATTAAGGAACTAACCAAGTGTTGTCATAAATAATTAAGGAATTCTTACCACTTTCACATTCAAGTCGGCTCACACTCCATCATGACAATTCTACATGTGTTTAAGCTATAAAAGATAGAAGAGGATGGGTAAAATCCAGAAATTGTCTCACAGATTATCCTTTATCAAACAAATACGTTACTGATAAAAAAGAGGTGAGAAACTCATGAAATGCATTGAGATCTACTATAGGGATCTGCGTACTTCAATATTTACTAACTTTTCAAATAACAGCAACATAAAAAATTTGGTCAAGCTTTCAGCAAAAAGCAGAGAAAATCGACATTAATAGTTTAATACCATCCACAGCTGCATGCTGCATTGCTATTTATGTATGCAGCAAACAATTTCTTTTGGTTGCCTTTCCTCCATCATATGTGGAAAAGTTTATCAAATGGATATACCAAAAATATGTACAGAAAAGTATTCTAACATTAGCAAAGTACCTTTATTTGTGGCTCCTCCACCCGTGTGCATAACCATTGTAAAAAAACACTACTCTGAAGTCTGAACTCTCAGATAGCTCAAACTAAAACCTAACAATGTAAGAACTAAGAAGTTAATGTGTCTTTGTGTGCGAAAAACGTGAAAACTGAAAAAATCATAAACATTCAGTAAATCCAGAGAGAAATAACATTGAATTCAATTAAAATGTAGAAAGGGAAGCTTCTCATCGTCTTGCAATAATCCAATCCCGATTTAGAAAGACATACTAGAATCCAGAAATGTAATAAACAACTAAAATGCGTTTCGCAGAAGGTTTCTAGGACAGCTATTAAGGAAGTGAAAAAGCAAACTTTTCCACTACCTAGGCTTAAGTTGCTTTGCTATACAAGTAAATTATGAATAATGGGGGTTGGTGATTCAAAGAACCTGCCTGTCAGCTGCCTCAGCAACAATGGGCAATCTGGGGATTTGACCCACCAAGCACGAAGAAGAACCATAAATCAAGCACACCAAGAGGAAAAAGAACACGGTGCTATCCAAACTCATCATCAAATCCAACCCCAACCCATCTCTGGGATTAAACCCTCTTTCCAAGAGGTCAGGGAAAATCAACAGCACATCAAGGACAATGGCTTGCATAGTGTTGAACCTCACATACCTACTGAAATTGGGGTTTCTCACCACAACAAAATAAAGGGTCAAAAACACTAGGAACCCGTTAAAGGGGAAGCTCTTGAAAACTCTTATTGCAGGGACCAGTGGTTGAATAATGGCCTGAACTGGATAGAACTGAGTGATAACGTACTTTCCATACTGTATGCCATCGAAGAAAGGGTAAAAGTAACAGAGTGCTGAAATCAAACGGTCAGGAACATCGGCAGAGTCACTGCCATTGGATTTGGCCACCACAAGGCTTCTGAGTTGGTGGGGTTTTCTGAATTTCTTTGGGAGAATGTTGAGTGTGAGAAAAGAGGGGTTGACGGAGGAATGCAGAAAGGTGGATTGAAGTGGTTTTTGTGAGAAGCTAGAAGCTACGGGGCAGAGGAAGGTGGAGCAAGCCATGGTTCGACCAAAAGATTCGATTTTGGATACTGTGATGCCAAATGGGGATAGAAGATGAGGAGAGAGAAGAAGATGGACAAGGTTACATAGCGTCACAATCTTTATTATTTCAACAACGATTGGAAAATATCTTTTGCTTCAGTTGGTGAAAAAAATTATAAATATCTTATCTCCTTGGACATAAATAATGGCATTTTTTGTACAATAAACCTTAAACCTCAAATCAACCTGTATTTATAAAATATTTTTATATTATTGTAAGAAGATTTTTTTTTCGTAAAACATAAAATAGATATTTTAGTGCAGTTTTCCCCTTTTCAATTGATTTAAATACCAAGAAAATTCCATTATGTTTTAAATACTATAGTTTTCTTCTCTAGTTTTAACCAAATGAGAAATTAAAAAAGAATGGTGACATCCAAAAATGAAAATAAATATGCAAATAAACAAAAATGATACTCTAATTACTGCTGTATGAATATTAGATTCAATCGATGTTGAATAAAAGAATCGTCCACACAATTACATTAACTTTCTTAATTCATCTTTCCATCGATTTAATTTAAAACACTTCAGTTTAATTTTTACTGTTGAAAAAAAATAAATTAAACAAATGATAAAATATGTAATAAATATAATTACAGTTTATGTATCAAATATTTTGTTTATACTTTGCTTTACATGTAACAATGGTATAAATCTACAAAACTTAATAATTATATTTACGTATTTTAATTCAAATAAATGATAACAAAATACAGCTATAATTTTTTTTTCATAACTAGATTCAAGTTATATGTTATAATTTTACAAATACTCATAAAAAACGTAATTAATATTATAAATTGTTGATTTATCCAATCGATTTTCGGTTTATTTTAGACTACTTTTTCAACTGTTGCTGAATCAGATATGTTTATGAACGCTCCAAACTGTAATTATCGGTTTTATATTTGATCAAAGGTTGATTAGCCGAAGAAAATGCCAATAAACACAGGATTCCACGTGCAGACGCTACAGTTTTGGGCTTTCTGGGCTGGTAGCAAACCCACGACAACTTCACTAGAAAGCGGTGACGAAAAGTAAGGCCCAAAGAAGATAATGGAACAAGCAAACAAAGGTGACATAAAGTAAAAGTGGCATTTCATGATACATTATAGCAGATATTTTGTGAGAATTGTGGTTTGAATTTGCCTGTGAAGATTGAAATCATTGAGCAAACAGTGATCACTTTACAAATGTTTTGTTGTTTTTGTACACATGATTTGGAATGGGGATGGGAGAAGAAAAAGGGATGGTAAATAAATAAACAATGATAACAATAGTGATAAATAATACATATGGTACAAAAATAAATAAATAAATAAGAAAAGATTTAAGAAACACTATAGGGTAGTATGATAGAAATAAACAGTAACAGTAACATCACTAACCCACCCACTCGTCACTGTCTTAACTTTACAGAGTGCGTGAACAACCCATATGAAAAATTCGTTCAATTTTCTTCACTTCACAGTTTAATTAAATAAATTAACGCAAGCCTCCAATTAATTAATGAAGCATTAGTCTTTGTTATGATGATGATGACGATGATGATGAGTCATGCACATGCGGTTTTAGGATTTCAAAAATAATATTAAATAGTAATAAGAAAAAGGAGTGGCAAATGGAGGACCACGTCGATGTATGTGTGTATCTATCTGGGTCTACCAGGGGCAGGATAACTGGGCCCAGGCCCAGGCCCAGTTCCAGGCTTACCCATAACGGGAGCGGCACTCACTTGATGGAACGCGGGGGACCCGTAAACGTGTCCCGGATGATGCATCATGGCGGCGGCGGAGGACGGGGAGTAGTCGTAGCCGCTGACGGAGGAGGCGGCGGCGGCGTCCTTGTCGCGCGCGGCCACGGTCTTCTCTCCCTCGATCTCGCGGAAGCGCTGGAGGTAAATTTTGAGAGGCTCAACGTAGTCCTCGAATCCTAAGGTGGTCATGGCCCACAGAAGGTCATCGCCGTTGATTGTCTTGCGCTTCTCGCGCTGGCACTTGTCGGAAGCTTCGCCGGTAATGAAACTTATGAACTCCGACACGCATTCCTGCACGGTCTCTTTGGCGTCCTTGGAGATCTTGGCGTTCGCCGGCAGAGCCTTTTTCATGATCCTGCTTACGTTGGCGATTGGAAGGAAACGGTCCTGTTCCCGAGGCGATAACTCGCTGAAGCCGCTGTTCCCCGCGTTCTGCGCTCCCCCCGAGTCGTTGTCCGAGTCAGCCATGGACTCAGCACCGATTCCGAAGGCTCAACAAATTCAACACTCTACTCTGCCTTCAGTTGACTTCCAGCGAGAGAGTGAAGAGAAAAAAAATGGAAGAATGGAATGAGCAGGGTCCGTTGGATCAGAGGCTTAATAAGCCTCTATCTGCTGGACACGTGGACCCTTCCTCACCGTTGTTAGTCGATAAGTGTGTGCTTGCACGGAGGGCTTTTTCACCATTGGATTTGACGATGGAGCAACGATCTCCACCGTTGGTTTCGTATCCGCTACATGCTCCACTCTGACTTGGACTGTCTAATCGCCCACTCAGCAATGACTTCAAAACTTTTATCCATGATCTCGTTGCTACTTTCATGCTGATAAAAAAAAAAAGATAAAAGAGTAAATAAAAACAGAAAAAAGAAAAGAAAATGTGGTTACATCAAAATAATAAAAGATTCGACAAAGTTCTATTTTTTCTGTTGGATATCTTGTATTATTCCTTTAAAATTCAAGACTAATATATTATTTTAATTTTTTCTATTGCAAACAAATAATTATTTTCAACAATTTTAAGATTAAAACAAATTTGTAATTAATTATAATTTGGCATTTATTGAGTGTGAGTGTCCACAAGGAAAGGGGTATAATAAATTATTAGAGGTGAATAATTAGTTGTTGGGAAAAGCAGAAGTAGTGGACTGAGTGAATAGGTTTCTTCCATTTGAAGCAAAATTAGATATTCCAAATATCTATCTAAACTCAGAATATAAGACATACATTCCCAAATCATTGCCATGTTGCCATTAAAACACGTTGGAAATTTCTCCCATGTTTTTTCAATACCTACCTACAATATTTATACATGTGAGATATTATAATAATTGAAAAAATTGTTATATTTGCAATGACTATTGTCATGTATTCCTAGAGTAGATAGTACATGAATTTGTTTTTCAAATTTATAATGATTGATCACCCTTGTGGAATAGAGGTGTGTATTGCAATAATATTTTTCAAACATTAAAAGAGTTGACGTAATTTCTAATGTTATTAAAATAAAAAAGAATTTTATGTAAGTTTCTAAAAGAAAAAAAATACAAAGATAATAAATAGGGAATTTTCCAATAATAACCTTGAAAGAGATAGTAGGTAAAAGGCCATGCATGAGGTTGCAAAATAATGAGAAATAGTTTAATGATGGAGAGACATAGGCCTTTAAGGAAATGGATGGCACAAGCTTAGTTATACTTAATGGTGACTTTGCATTGGTCACCCACCAATGCATCATTCCTTTAATGTCATGTCTTTTACCTTTTGTTTCCTATTATTTGCTTTTGGTAAAATAATTATAGGAAGGAAGATGGTAAATAAATTCATTTGTTACAGTGTTTTTTCTATGTTTTTTCTCATTGAAACTTTAGACTAATTTAGTCATTCATCTTTATAAATGTGTTGATTTGGTCATTTTAATCAAATTTTGTTAAGTTTATTTGAAGTTTCAAACGCGTCTTATGATAATATTTGAGTTAGTATTTAAGCGAAAATGAATTAAACGATGTAAACAATTCAAATACTATCATGAGATGCGCTTGAAATGTTAGGTAAATTTAACAAAATCTGGTTAAAATGACTAAATTCATATATTTCTAAAGATGAAAGACTAAATTGGTCAAAAATTTTGAATAATGACCAATTATAAATTTCACTAAAACCTAAAATCTGATGAAAAAAACATATTTATCTATTTAGAAAATAATTTCTGCAGAGTGGATTAAGCGTTAGAACGATAATCAAATGCATAAATTACGGCATCAAGTACTTAAGGCATTTAAACCCACATTTCACTCTTTACGTGCTTTTTATTTTCGTTAACTATTTGTATTTTTTTCTTTCTATGTTTTCTTTTTCTGTGCAGCGAGTCCTTTTCTGGTCGTTAAAAAGCCCAAGTAAACAACGGGTTAATAACCCGTTACCACGCAACTATTTTAATGGTCCACGAATAGCCCATTGCTATTTGCTACTCCACAATGCTATTTGAACCCATTCAGTCTTGTGAAGGATAATCTAATACATATTATTAGATTCAAGAAAAATAAGTTCCTTTTCTAGCAATATAAGAAAACAGAGTTCAGCATTAAAAACACACTATTTTTAATATTTTAAAAATATTTTAAAATTAATGTTCATCGATGTCTATTGAAAGCAAAGCAGAGAAACCAGAGAAAAAACATCGTTTCAAGAATTCTGCTGACCATAATAATACATTAGATTGGCAAAATAGAACAAAATTATGCTAAACTTCAAGACAAAAATTAGTATTAATCGAAAACAACGATTTCCTCAACAAACCAACTCCTTCTCCAATCTCAAATCTTGGTGTTTTGTGGATCCCTTGTAGATATCAATCTCAATTAGGTTTTCATCCTCATTCATCTCATTAATTTCTGCCAAGAGCTCTGTGAAACCTTGCTGTTTGAAAAAACATTCTGGCCACAACTCTGAAAAGTGGTTGTTTGGAAGTTTGATTTCAATCAAGCCATCCTCATCCTCATCATAATCATCACTATCAAACGCCAAGTTATCAGATATACCAAGATTTTGATTTCTACAGTGACGAATCTCAGTACTCTCTTCACTCATGGTTGAGCTGGTGTTGCTTTCAGAATCAGATGGAAGTGAAGTATCTGACTTTGGATCAGCTTGTTGCTCATACTCCTCAGCAATGAGTTCAAAGCCTTTATCAGTGATGTTTCTGCTTTCACTATCTAATAAAAACGAGGACTCTGACTTTGCTTCAACTTGGTTCTGAGCAGTTTCACTTTGTTGGGTTGTAATATCTCCTAATGAAAGCTCTATTTCCAATTTCTTCTGGTTATATTGGACGAGATTTTCATGTAAGAACCCTTTTTTCTTTGTCATTGTGACAAGAAACATGGTAGATAGAAGAGCAATCAGTAGGGTGAGAAGGGAAGGAGAGGATTCAGAAAGTGAAAAGAAAATGAAAAGTGAAAATAGAATGACAAGAACCAGAATGATTGGTGACAATAAACTGCAAAAATTTGAACACAGCTTGTGACAGATCTGTTGCTTTGTTACTTTCACCATGATCATTCGCTAAGGAGGAAATTTTTTAGCTTTTCAATGACAAGAAGACTCGTAAGATCATGATCAGAACCCCAAAGAAAAAAAACAAGTTCTTTTTCATCAAACCTGGTAAGGGTGATGTGTGGTGATGTCTGGTTCTTGGAAGATCAAGTTCAAACCAAGTTGTTTCTTCTATTTTTCTCTGACATGAAACCTTTTATTATTCATTATCTGCATCTGATTCTCTTGGAGATAGCAAAGCTGTTTGTTTTCCGAGAATATTTACAACCTCAAAGCCTTGGACTTGTCGAATGCATGTGCAAGAACATGGCTTGATACCTGACCCAAGAAAACAATTTGATCAAATCAATGGATAATGTGCTGAACAAGGACCTTGCTTCTCCCTCTATTTCACTCACAACATCACAACAAAACAAAACCCATTTGCAGAAACCCAACACACCGAATCAGGAAACTACAGATTTCTCCAAAGAACACTTCTTTATGGGTGTTCCTTTCTTGAGACACTTCCCCAGATGACATTTTTCCGTACTAGATTTCCATCACTTGCATCAAACAAACCTTTGATTTGGTATCAGTGTAACTTTTTGCTTCAATGAAATTTGAGTATGAATATGATGACAGGTTGACAAAAACTCCCCGGCAAACACAACTACAATTCTTAATAAACTAAGACACATTAAATAAGCAATCAGCAATGTTTTGTAATTAATGATTTATCCACTTTCTACTATTGTTACCTAGGTTCATTATACATACAAAAGTAATTGTCCTCAAAGTTCTTTTCTGCTTCTGCATGTCATGCTCATGCAGACTTTAATGGAGTGGAGGCCCCATTACAGAAGATATCTATAACATTGTCAGCTACTCTCCATTCCTTTTCTGTTCCACACTATATCAGCTATCAGTACTACCAACTGGTTCCAATGTTCATTGGTACAATACAAGACTTTTAAAAGTACAAAAAATCTCACATCAATGTATAATACTGTAATATATAATAAGTAAAATATAATCATCATCTAGTTTTGAGATATTGAGTTAGGTATAACTTGACTAGGTAAAAAAAAAGAGTAGGTTGAGTAATTTAGCAGCTACATGCCTAGATTTTGTTCTCAATTAGATAAATCTAATACTAGTTGTTACCTTGATTTGTAAAAGATATGAAACTATAGATACCAGAGTATTTAGCATAATCAAACAATATCATAAATGTGAAATGTACGTGTCAGCTTTTTCACTCTTTTCTACCTTTTTATGCAACTCTTAGCCTTAATCCCTCTCATTATCATTTGCTCGTGCCAACGCAGAAATGATGGTATAGAAAATGAAGAACAACAGACAAGAAAGACGTGGAAACAGAGGCCATTCACAAAAAGACATCGCATTGATCAAATGCTTTTTCGTGACCTTTATTTGATTGTGTTTCTTGGTGGGAAATCTTGTGGATTATTATGCCTTCTCCTCAATGATTATTGTTCTTGACATTTTTAAAAGTCTCTCACTTTTTATCATTATATTATGCCTTAATTCAAGTAAATTGAGTGCTATTAGTTTTTAATTCTAATATATGGTTGAGATAAGTGTCTAAATTACTAAATAAATTTTAATTTGAAATGTATGTCATGATAAAAAAAATGATTATTGGTGTAAAATAGAGAGGCATAACTCTACAAATATATTTAAAAGTAATATAATTAGTTCAATTAAAACGAATCACTCTATAATTGTTTCACAGTGACTTTGTAACGTGAATAATTAAATAATATTGAAACTAAAAATAAGGATATATTAGTATTGATTGTATTCCAATTTGGAATATGTGAATTTGATATTTTAAATTATATAAAAAAACCATATTTGAAATTTCATTACGCGGAACTATATTTCAAATTATGTAATAAGATTGTTCTTTTTAATAAATTGGAAGGAGTTATAATAACACGAATATATTGGTCATGGAAATGAGAGAAGAATATAAAAAAGGTGTGAAAAGGAAAATATTATATTAAAGTTATAACAAAATATTTTTTTTTCATTTTGAATATTGATTAGGAATTAAAATACAAGAAGGGCAGCTTCTATAAAAATGACCTAATATAAAATATTTGCGAATCTTTTCTTTAATAAATTGTCAATCATCCAACCAAAAAAAGAAAAAAAAAAACAAGCATATGCTCTGAGGAATCCCATTCGAGAATGTCAATGACAAAACTACCCTTTAGCAGTGGAGAACTTCAGTCCAATCTCTATACAATTTTGCCCCAAATCAAAGGGGTAATTCAGGTACGCGATCAAACGCGCACAGTGAAACCCTAGAGTTGGGGTTTAATTGCCCTCTCAATTTCCTCCACAAAGAAAGCATCTTCAATCACTCGATCGATTGATTATTAACGTAATATTCTATCTCGAGATTTGTGTTGGTGAAATTTTGGGTGTTCTCTCTTCAACCGGGCTTCATCGCCCAGTGTGCGTTCAAATCCATGGTCGTCAGTTTACGATGGACCCCTCTTCTCAGATTCAACAACAAGAAGACGAGTGGGGTATGCCATTTTTTCCCTTCAATTTTTGTCCTTTTTGGTTCTGGACGACACCACCGGGAACAATGAACGAGGGTAGAAAAAAAAAGAGGATCTTTTTGAGGTTGTTTTTGTGTTGTGTGCTTTCTTCTATTTCTTCTAGGGGTGGGGTTTTACTGATGGATTTGTAAATGGAGGGTTTTTAGATTGTTGAAGATGGCAAGGATGATTTGTTTCTGCGTTAGTGTCGGATTGAATCTTATTGATATATTGAATCTATATGGATCTTATTTGAATCACAACGCAAAAATTTTGAAATTGGATTGGTTATTATTGTTGTTAATTAATTCGCTGTTCTAGTTTTTGGGGTTGTCATCTTTTCTGATGTTTTTTTCTTTCTGGGGCCATTGCCTGTGGCGCTCGGTGCTTATCTTAGGATCACATCCGTGTGGAATGCTTATAGGTCCATCTTAATTTGATATCCTGCTGATTCAATTTGTTAATGCTGTTTTTTTAAAGTAAATTGGGGGCATTTATTTTGGATTGAAATCGTGTCCTCGCATACAGAGAATTCTAGCACTGAATTAGGTTTATTATTATTTGTTCTTTATGTTTATTCTTGCGGATGAATATGTTTTAAGTTTTTGTGATTTATTGTGCTGTACGTTTGCAATGAAAATGAACAACTCTGTGACTGTCTTGGGAGATTTTTACTCACTGACTATGGAATAGTTCTTTCTTTCCTGAGATGGATGCATCTTAACACATAACTTCTTCGGGTAAAAAATGCATTTGATTTTTAATGGGTGGACTCTTTTTTGTCGTAGACACTGATGGATTTGTGATTCCAAGTTTGGGAATTGGAGACTCTGATCAAAGTAAACCTCATGTTCCTAATGTAGAATCTTCGAATTCTGCATCAAAGGTTAGCTCAAGAAAATATTCTTATTGGAGACTATAATTTTCTGGTTTAAGTCTTTGATGATACTGAGTGCGTAGACAATCTGAATGCTAATTACTTTAGTTTGTTGTAGGCGAAGAAGGAAGAGAACATCTATCTGGGCCCACACGGAGCACCTCCTTCACTAGCAAAACAGCAAGAACTAAATTCTTCTAACCGGAAGCAGAGGCTGAAGCAAAAACTGAAAGAAGCTGACAAGAGAAATGGTGGGACGGGTAGGGAGAACAAGGTGGATAATCTGAGGGAGCTTGTGGGTGGGGGCAAAGGAAGTCCGAACTCGGTAAAGGGATCCCCCAGAGACTGGTTAGATCCACATTGCCAAGAATCTCAGTTTGAGAGAAGGTAATGCATTGGAGATTTTGGTGTCTGTCTTTGGACTATTTTTTCTTGAAGATTGTCCACTTTAGGCACCTTTTGTTATACAGTTTGATGCTCGAGACACCCAATTTGGGAGGTTATGTACCATGATAATAAATTTATCACTTAGGGTATGTTTGGAAATGTGATAGGGTGGTGTTGAAGAGAAGTTTTGTACTTTTCAATTTATTGTACGAAGGTTGAGTTGAATGGCATTGTAATCCAAACACACTCTTAGAAGATTGTAGTCCAAACACTCACTTAGAAGGTTGAGATGGATGGAATTGTAATCCAATCACACTCTTAGTCGATTGATAATAAAGATCTTGTGCCGCACAGTAAACTGTAGCTATCTGTGGGAATGGACTTGACACCTTTATCTCAATATTGCCTATTAATGCAGACCAAAGAAAAATATTAAGGTGTTAATGAATTTCCTTAAGTCATATTAGATTCTGAATCCAACTCATGGGAGAAATAGTAAGTATTACTGATAAAAAAAATTAACAGTTCTCACTTTGAATACCTTGTCATCACGGTAGAGTTTACAAAAGTTTGGAGACTTCTAATTACAAGTCTTCCAACGAATGACATACCTCTCCCAGTTCTAACTATCTATATCAATCACTACAATACCCTCAGTTCTAACTTCTAAGTGGTCACCGCCATCCAAGGCAGGCGTTAAGCACTTACCCAGTGGCATTAAAAATTCAAAACTCTGAGGAAACCTATTCATTCAATGCCTAAGAACTCCAATCCAGCTGCTTTCGGTGTCAAACCCAGCTCAGACAAGTATTCAGCATTATAGAACTTGCTCAAATGTCTCATTCCACTATCGCAGAGTATGGTCACAATGGTATGGCCAGGGCCAATTGCCTGTGCTACTCTAACTGCTCCGACACAGTTCATTGCAGATGAACTCCCGAGGAAGAGTCCATCGTTCTTCAAAAGAAACCTGATACATACATAAAAAACGATAGTGGTAACAAGTTCAGGCATCATTTCATGTAATCATTCTTCTGGTTGAGACACTTAAAATAAAAGAATAAACAAATGTCAAAAATAAGAAAAGTGGGAAGCCAACAACAGAGTAAGTAACAACCTAGCCATTTCAACAGCCTCCCTATCGGTACCTCTAAAGGCGCCATTAAGTTTTACCATCGCAAAATTCTTTGTTATCCTGTTAATTCCAATTCCTTCAGTTATAGTGTCAAATGGATTCTTGAGTCTTTTTCCTTCAGCCTCCTCTTTGGTGTACATCACTCCCCGAGTTACCTTATTATACAAACCAGAACCTGGAGGATCTACGAGGAAGCATTTGATTTCTGGATTCTTTTCCTGTTGAGCATGGGACAAGAAATATGTCAGACAACTTTCACACCCAAAGTGGCATCTAAAAAGTGGAGGAAAGTGTGCCGTGGCGAACCTGAAGAAACGTAGAAACACCAGCCACAGTGCCACCAGTGCCTGCTGCTGCAACAAATGCGTCTAACTTTCCATTGGTCTGTTCCCAAATCTCAGGCCCTGTACCCTGGTAATGGGCCCTGAAGTTCGCTAAGTTTTCAAACTGATCTGCAAAAAACCCACCTTGGCAGTCACTAGGAAACAGAGAGCTATAATGGTACCCATCAGATTCATAACCATTTATTTTCGCAGTGTCCTTGTCATTCAGTTGTAAATTTTTCGGTTTCAGCGCAAACTCATTTGCTTCAGATGCCCGTCTTCTTGCGATATTTACAAAATGGTCTTTGTGAGTAATGGACACTGGTCGCACTCTTTCAACAGTTGCCCCAAGGGCTTCAAGTATTTGAGACTGAAGATTGATCCAAGCAAGACAATCATCAATCAGATACAAAAACTTACGAGAAATTATTAAAAGGTATGGTACTAATCACCACATAACATGCGTGGTAGTCTCCGACAATCTAAGGTGATATTCAATAACTACTTACGTATAAGTTGTTTACATAATTAAAAGGAAAATAAGGTTAAACGGTTTCAATATAATCTATAAGCTGCTTTCACAAGAAATCCTGCACAGCTAATTGAAAGAAGAAAACAACATGTAAACATATCACAAGCTCTCCGAATAAGCTGTACACAAGTTCTTCTAAACTAAACGGGAAAAAAAAATGGTCAAACCTTCGAAGTTCAGTACTAGATTGATTATCAGACTTGCTGGATTGCATTACAATAATTATAAAATACCTTCTCAATGGCAGCATCATCTGGTATAACCACGTGGGCCTTGCACCCATAGGCAGGAGCAACAGTAGCAATGCTAATGGCAGTACTTCCAGCACTCCCTTCAGTAACTATTCCACCTGGACGTAGCTGGCCAGATTCCAGAGCCTGCGCAATCAACCATAGAGAAAATCTTCAGACTGATACGTATATGTAATCAGATTGATAAATTTGACATTCAACCCCAACGAAACAAGGAAAAAGATAAATAAATAGAGAGTAGTGAGAAATTGATAAGATGATGAACCGAAGCTTTGAAAATTGTATGGAAAACAGTGACTAATAGCACACGCGAATGATTGAAACTACTTCGAATTAACCTCTTGAATTATTTGAAGAGCAACACGGTCCTTGACGCTGCCTCCGGGATTCAAGAACTCGCACTTGCCGAGAATCTGAGGAGAAATTGGTGGTTAACGGAATGAATTGGTAAAGATAATAGATGAGCAGAGATAGATAGTTACTTGACAGCCAGTGGCGGCGGAGAGACTGTTGATCCGAATGAGAGGGGTGTTACCGATGGCCTCCACGAGCCCGTTCTTCCTTGATATGTTCTTCTTCTTGGAGCGGCGGTCACAGATGAAATAGGTGGTGAGAGCGACTGAGATGAAGATTGCGACACCAACACCAACGGCGCCTGCGCCTCTCGCTGCCACCGGCGCCATTTTTTCCTTTCCACCCTGTGTTTCTCTGCTCCACAACCGCCATTCCCAACACCACAAACAAAATCAAAGTTATTGGGCTTTCTCTCATGCTTGGACCACCCTTTTCTCCTGGCCCATTTACAATGACACTCCCCTAACTTGCTCCTGCACCTTCGTATTCTTCGCGCACTGTCTTTTTAACAACGAAATTGAATTTTTAAAATTTTTACCCTTAAAAATAAATATTTTCTTAAATGTGTAACAAAGCTGTTAGATTTTTAAATTTAACTTTTAATTATTTCGAATTATTAAAAAGAGAGAGAGATTTTCAAAATCTTATTCTTATTCACTCAATCCAATTTAACACCCTAAGGAAATATATTTGACTGGACTTAATTTAATTTAAAAATATATATAAATCTAACCCAATATGTTTTTTAACAGGTTGAATTATATTAATATTAAAATTGTAATGAATGTACGTTAGTGTTGTATCTTTAAAACATAGAAATTGCAATGAATGTACGTTAGTGTCCCTTCTCGCTTGAAAGTTCGAAAAATCAACCAAACAAACACTTTTGTCTGAGAGAGTTTCTCTCTGCAACACCTTGCACATCATTCCCATGGAGATCCAAGAGAAGTTGTTAAAGTTCAGATACCATTTTCTCGGGGCACTTCTCTTCTGTCTCACGCTCTTCTCTCTCACACTCATGGCTCCAAGATTCATCACTCTCTTGGCCTATTTCTGGCCACTCTTCCTCTCCACTGCTCTAGTCTTTGCCCTAGTTTTCTTCATCGCCAAGACTTCCCCTTTACCCTCCTCCGACGCCACTTCCCTCCACAGCGCCGGCCAAGGGCTCCTCGATTACGTCGCCGGCCACCATGACCCGCCCTTCGACACTCGCCACAAGTCTGACTAATCAAGGTTAGGTAAACACACACTGCTCCTTCATTATCTAACGCCCATTTATTTTCTTCTTTTTTCTTCTTTCATTCAAATGTCGATTAATTGAAGAAAGGAGACAGTCTTGTAATTTACGTTTTGTGGTTTTTAAGAATAATAGTTATGTCTTGATGGACCGTTTAACGGTTGGGTCGTGTCAATTAACGTTGTAACTCTCTCTCTCTCTCTCTTGTTTCGAAAATTGTTTTTGCAGAAAAAACGGTGCTGCTATGGCAGTGTTTTTAGATTTTGTTGACAGTGATGGTGAAGTGAAGGATGAGAAGTGGCGTACATGTTGATGAAATTCAAATAATGCTTAGGTCGCCAACGCGAAACTTTGTTGTTTTCCGTCACCGATCGGTGTATACAATTTTGTTGCTTTATTACATCACTCTTCTCTATGAGTTACTCTTTCTGATTTGACTAAACAATTTACGGTGAGAGTTTCTTACACAAATTTGTTTAGAAACATTATCTGGACAGGTGTGGAACTGTCGTTGTCGAACAGTGTGGATAGGTTCAAAACAGTTACGTCAAGTTAAAAAATATTGATTAAGGATTTCACTTTATGTCAATTATTTTTAACAGTAGTTGTTTATCAGAAATAATATAATATATTATCGTTCTGATTGTATAAAGGAAAAGGAAAATAAAAAAGATGAGTGGTGGGTAAAAATAAAGGAAAATGATTTTTTCTGTCTTCAATCTGGTTGTAGCCATTTGTGTTTGTAGATAGTTTTAAAAGTGATTCATTATGAGATAGGAGACAATGGTGCACAAATGGCATAATGTTTTTTGATAAGGTTAGTGGTGTGGTGGACCAATACCATTTTTGAAATTGAATGCACTTCACAACTAACAACCCAGTCACCAAACTTTCTAGGCAGGTCATACATGAAGGGTTCTTCAAAATCTTACAAGTAGTAGATAATATTACATTTAATAATATATAATAGCATTATTATTATTAATATATAATAGTAATATTTTTATTATTGTTATTATTAATATATAAAAATATAATAATTATCAATATTATTAATAATAATATTATATAATTATTATTATTATATTAATAATAATAATATTATTATTTTATATAATCAGGAACATAAACATATTTTTTCATAATAGATTAATAGATTATCAATAATTTTTTTTTAAAAAATATCTTAATATAAATTATTGAGATTATTAAACCACATCATTTAACAAAAGAAGGAATATTTGTCAATAAACTTTTGATGTGAATGATTTATGATGAGTGAGGCTACTCACCCCGTAGCCAAATTGTGGCCTCTGTTTTTTAACCTAATTGTAAAATTGGCATGCCAATGAAAAGTTGTATGTAATATTTGGTGCTAAAATTTAAAAGTTGAAAAAAAAGGGGACTATAGTAGACAATTATAAAGCTCAAAGGAAATTTAGTTTTTTAAAATTTCAAAATTTAAAACTTAACTATAATAAACAGAGGCATACCTTATTTAAAATATTCATTTGTTAATTAATTTACATAACTAGTATTTAACTTTTGCACTGATTAGATTAATTCACTCAAACTTCTCACTGACATATTTTGATACTCGTTATTTGTGTGCTATTGTTATCTAAAATGTATATGTATAAAGAAAAAGAATTACTTCTAAAGATCTTTTTTTACAAAATATATATTTGTAAAAAATAATATATATATATATATATATATATATATATATATATTTCATTTTAAAAATAAAATAAAAGGAAAAAAAATATCTTTAGTTTTTGTTATGTTATGATGATGGGGTTCTACATGTAGTTATATTAAACAAAATTAAAGACGTAATAAAATTTTACTCATAACTTAATTTTGCACTACATTTTTATTGAAAATTAGAATTTGAATCCAACTCAATCTTATATAAAGTTCACTTTAAAAAAATAAAATAAAATTAGATATGCATTCACTCCGATATCATTATGTGGCTATATTTTAGTTTTCAAAAATTACATTTGCATTCACTTCTATATCATGATTTAGTTATATTTTTAGCAACTTGGGATCTTCAACAAATTTAAAAAATTTCATTTCCATATGATAAGCTTGCAGAATTATATATTCAACAATACAGAAGATTCTGAAGTGTAAAGTTTCAAGCTTATATTGAACAGAAAATTAAGCATTTAATATACATATATATGAATGATTACATTATATGTATAAGCAGCTCGGTGACTAAGTGGTGAACAATTTGAGGTAAGAAAAAAAATAGTAACACTCTGTACCAAGATGTAATGTGTTAGTCTAAGATGACTGAGCCAATGTTATATCCGAAGTTGACAGTGTACCAGAATCATCAACATCTAGCTGTTCAAACTCCTGCATCACAAGTGATATATCTTCTTGACTAATCTTCCCCATCTCTTTCAGCTTATAAATAACAAATTCAGCAGCCCTATCAGAAGAAAAAACAGATAAAAATTAATGAAATCATTCTTTCATAATTGATTGTTGTTTTCACCGAAGGTAGCCGAACAGTTTTTAAGATAGAGAGATGTTGATCTCAGAAACTGTTCGGCCAAATTTGGTAAAAATAATTATACAGTAATATATGACTTTCAAAGAATCCTTAACTAACCCAACAGTTCCATCCTCATCAAGATCAGCGGCCTCCAAATCCAAATTGGTCACTTTCCTTGTAAGCACCCACTTCACAAGCTCCTTTTGTCTGATTTCAGTGTTTAGCTCAGCAACGTAGAGAAAAAACTGAGCTAAAGTAATAGTACCTGTCAATATCCAAAACACAGCAAATATTCTTCCTGCTTGAGTTGAGAAACTTTTGTCCCCATAACCAAGGGTTGTAATGGTAGAACAAACACAGTAGAATGCATCAATAACATCCAGTTTCTCAACAGTCACCAGAAAAACTATCCCTGCAGTGAAGAGCACCAAAAGGAGGAAAAAGACTACAAAAAGTTTGTATCTTGTTTTATTGGTCTCAAGCTCCCTTAATATTCCAGTTGAACCAACTTTTTGGTGCATAGCTTTAACCAGCAAAAGTTCCTGTTTCTCAACTAAGTAATCTGCTGCTTTGCTTACAGTGAGTCCGATCAATGCCATACCAGAAAAAACAAAGGCACACGCAAGTAGTTTTGTTAGGTGGCTATCTGGCACAAGGTCTCCATATCCAACAGTGGTCATTGTAACAATTGTGAAGTACAAAGCATCAAGAACTCCATCTGTTTTCGTCCCCTTGATCTGGTCCCTCACAAGGAAGAAGATTAAAGCACCTACACATAAATATACTGCAAGGTAGATAGCAACTCTTTTGTGATTTGGATGCAAATTCTGAAATATGGACGTAGTTGGAGGAGTTGATTCTTTGCATTGTGTCTCAGAAGGAACAAGATCTGTGTTAGGAGCACTCCTAGAGCGGTGTAACCTTCTCTTGTTTAACAGCCGTTTAGCCTTTTGAGTCTCATTCAGTGATGACAGCAAGGGCTCCTTTACATTATTGTTGGTCATGATGTTGGAACTGATTCAGCTGCAAAACAGTTCAACCAAGCAACATCGTATTCCAGATTCAACTTTGCGAATTACGCTCTTAGATGCCAACAAGAATCCCAGAACAAACAAACACAACTAATGAACAAGGACTTCTTGTTTAGCTCTCAATTTCTCAATGTCCAATTCTAATGAAAGCTATACAAGCTTCATCATATATAACATTCCTACTATGTTGTCAACATCAGAAAACAGAACAAAAGGACCAGAAAATGTGATAAACCAGAAGTCAACGAAGTTTGGTTTTGGGAAACAACGCAGTTTTGAAGTAAATTCAAATTTCATTGCAAGGATTTTACCCTCAGGAAGTATTTTTCTCTGGCCAAGTAAGCCAAAACAGTTCCGCAACAGTAACCCAAAATTACAAAAAACAAATCGGAGTGTTTATGCCTTAAAAACAGCAACTTCCAAGAGCTTTTGAAAAAAATAGAATATGGTTCAACATCACAACCTAAAGCCTAGTGATCTGAGTTGAGGGCAACAATGAATACTTTAAGGTTGTTCATGCGAAAGACTTGTCCAACTGCGGTCAATTTCAAGGAGCATGAAATTTCCTCATTTCTAGAAACAAAAACAGTACTATTCAAGTTCAACCTAACTCTCTTTACAGAGAAAACATCTGCAAAATTTACAGATCACTAATCAACGACATCCAAAAGAGAACTCGAACGAAACCATTAAGCAGTGGTGATTCCAATGAAATAGGAACCGAGCTTGAAGAAGAAAGGCATGTGTTGAACTAAGAATCGAAGAGGAAACAAAACCCATCACAACAACAACAAATGTAATTCATATTCCGAGAAAACTCTAACCTTTGAAGTGGTTTACTGTTGCTGGAGGACAAAGGCTTCTGAAAGCTTCTGATTCAGTGAAAGTGGATCCCATCTGACATATTTAATATTATTCATAAACCAATTTGCGCAAGATAATATCCGGTTTATTTATTTAGTAGTTGTGTGTTTGTTTTCAAAAGGGACAGAACAAAAAAGTCCCATGTATGTGGTCCACGCGGTAGTTTTCGTCAACTGTATTTTGGCTTCTCTTTCAAGGCTGTTATAGATGTTCTTTTGTTCTCACTATAAAGTAAAACGAGACATGGATCTAAGAAAAGCGAGGAAATATCCAAAAACAAATACACGTAAAAAGAAAATTAATATCTTAATTTTTCACATCAATTAAATTAGTTATAAATTTTTTTATTTTTCTTTATTTTCTTTTAATCTAAACGACCATATCTTTATTTCACTCCCAAACAAATCATATATATATAAATTTGAAGAGGGAGAAGATTAGGGTCAAAAATGGAGGGAAAGAGGAGGAGGTTACAATCGGAGTCACAAGCACAGAGCGTGATTCTTCTCACGAAAATCAAAGGTAACGGAACCATTGAAATTTCATTTACCGAAACTCGAACAAATTGTTATTGGCATTCACCTTGAATCTCTGTTGAAGAATTGTTCTTTCCGCATTGTCAGAATTCACTCGAGCTTTGCTCACAGACCTCACCAACGGACGCTCGCCACTCATTGTCATCGATCGCTTCAGAAGCTACTGTGCCGTTCCCGACGCCAACTGGTTCCGTTCTGACTCCAACTAATCACCGTTTCACCTTTTCGTTTCTGACACGTTTTTTTGTTGCAATGCAGCTTTTGTGCCTCCGATTTGCCGTGCGGAAAGGAAGCTCTCACACTCCGGACGAAATCACGCGCGCACAGACTAGGTCACTCTCCTTTTCACTTCACGACTTTGACTTATTGTGTATATTTCCTTTTGGCTATTCTTTAACTGTTTACACGAGATGAATTTGTCTATATGAGTAAGAATTACGAGACTCTCTGTTTTGGATGTGTTGATTAGTTTTTTTGTTTTGTTTTGGATGGGTTCCGCTTTCAGTTGTCATGTTGAGGGTGATGCTGATTGTTCAGAAACTTTTGCAAGAGAACAAGCATAGCTCCAAGAGGGACATTTATTACACGTATCCTTCTTTATTTTTGGGTGAGTTCTTCGGTTTGCTGGATGGATTGTATTCTTCACTGTAACGTGAGAACCATTGGTTGGAGGAAAAAATTGAGTCGAATAGTATCCCATCTTGAAACCATCTTGGACTCGCTGATTTATGGCTTCAACCGTCTTTCTCTTCTTGTTTTGAGATCTTTATGCTGTGCATCTGGCTGTTATTATAAGTTGATGTTGCATTAGAGTTCTAGGTTGCCATTGACTAAAACATGATTGTTGTTTCTCTACTTTTGCTTGGTCCAAATCAAGTTGCTTGGCTTGCAAGTTTCATTTCTACTCATACAATTGCCCTTGAATACGAAAACAAAAAAAAACTCGGATGTTTTCTAGTGACAAAAGTTTGAAAAAATGTACCATAATTTTAGTTATACTCAGGTTCAAATTGTCACAATCTTTGATATTAGGTTGTTGAAAAGTCAGTGCCAATATCTATTTAAAGTTTATGGTAAAGGTTTAACTTCCCATGACATTGGATTTCTTTTCACGTATATTTTTTTTGACAATGCAGATCAGTCAGTGGTGGATCAAGCAATTAATGATATATGTATTCTTATGCAGTGCAGTCGCCATAACCTTAATGTGGTAGTTTTCTGCTCTATCGTTAATTTTTTGGTCATTTTTCTTTTGGCGAAAATAACTTCTATCTGAGTTCCCGATATACTTGCTTTGCAACTCATTTGATGTTAGAGACACGTTTGGGATGCTTATTTTTTTTAATATTCCTTTTTTCAGGTTTCCGCAGGGAACGGGTACAGTATGAGATCACACTCAATCTTGGCAAATGCACTGTGTTGTCAGAATTTTCCTAAATAGTAGTAGTGGTTTTATTTTCACATGTAATAATATTTCATGAATGTGGGTACATTTTTGTATAAAAATAAAATCTCGCCTCTCGGCGCATCTAGAAAATAGAAATTGTCATGATGTTCAAAGGACACGTATTTTTAGTTGCCTACTGCTTCAAAATTATGAGATCCTCCTCTGTTTCATTGATGTTAAAATTGATGATAGTGAGAAAATATGATTCCACTAACGTACAATAATGAGGCTAGCATTCGTGATTTATCTCTACTGTTGCTTTAGTACTAGTAATGATTAATTAATTTTCTCGAAGCTGATAATTGTTGCCTTCTATTGAGGTTTTCATATTATAATGACATGTTTAACTAGAAGGTGCTAAGACTTATGGATCAAGTTTGTTTATGCTGTAGGTTAATTATGGGCTGGATAAGATTCTCTGAAGGAGAGAGGAAATTTGATTGCATAAGTTCTCCCAACAGTGTAAGTACTAAGAATGATCTGAATAAAGGTTTTTACCATTTAAACTAAACGCATACATTTGGCTTTTGTGCAGGTCCACCCCGTTCCCGTTCATGTTGAGGATGTTCAAGGTATCCTTGTTTCAAGGTGAAAATACTGCAATTGTTCAGTTTCCTTCTTATAATTATATTTGGTACTTCAATATTAAGTTAAAATGCAGAGTGATTAGAATTGCGGAGAAACATTTCCTAATCTGGTCATAGATATCATTAGTGTTGCACAATACATATTAGTTGTGGAGAAAGAATCAGGTAAACAAATGCTTTTGTTCTGGAGAAAAAGAAGGAAAAAAAACAGAAGATTCTATTGAAAAGACCGTCCATGTTGAACTTCACTTGCAGTTTTCCAAAGACTGGCAAACGATCAATTCTGCAATACAAATCACTGTATTGTCATCACTGTAAGCAATCTTCTGAAGACCTTAGTTTCTTTTGGAATAATATTTCTTTGTTTGAATTCTATCTTTATACAGGGAAGAGGCTACCCAGATATTCCTACAAGAAGGTGTGAACTTTTTTTTTCATATGCTTATCATGTTATGCTATCAAGCCATATGCCAACTTGGCTTTTCGTAAATCCTAGCAAATGTGTCTGTTGTGCGCAAAGTTAGGAATTTACATGCTTGATATATCTGTGATTTTATGCATTTTGTATACTAACAGGTTTTTGCGGCTTCTGGTAGAGAATTTGCGCCTGCCTGTTTATTGCTTGGTAGATTGTGATCCCTATGGCTTTGACATTCTAACCACTTACAGATTTGGTTCGATGGTCAGTATTTGTAAATTTATCAATTGAGAGATACATCAACAAGTTTATAATTTTAAGGATCTGATTATCAAGTGTATAGGATCATTGAGCGGATTGAATCTATCTCTATAATGGTGTAGTTAGAGTTTCATATACTGCCTAACTACTCTATTTCTCTGGATTATGTTAGCAAATGGCTTATGACACGAAACATCTTCGTGTCCCAGAGATACACTGGCTTGGAGCTTTTCCTTCAGATTCCGAGAGATATTTTGTTCCAAAGCAGTGTCTCCTTCCTTTGACTGCAGAAGGTAAATAAGATATTACTTGTAGTGCGTCGGATTGACCTGGTTGCACATCCGATCTACTAAATACAGTGCTCTCAATATTTCTTCTAGACAAAAGAAAAGTTGAAGCCATGTTACTTCGATGCTACCTTCAAAGGGAGGTACCACAATGGAGGTATTGATCACATACAGCCCATGTCCTTGGCCTTCTTTTTCAACTGGATTGAGATTATATGCTGCTTGTATTGCCTTGTTGCTTGTGAAGGTTAGAGCTAAAGCTGATGCTGCAAAAGGGAGTAAAGTTTGAGATTGAAGCCTTATCTACGCACGCACTTTCATTCTTGACAGATTCTTACATCCCATCTAAAATTGAACGTAAATTGATTATGTAGCATGTTGGTCTTTTATGTGTCAAGTTCTACACTGCAACTGGATGAGGGCATGATCGGTACATGCATTTATTACAATTTCTGGAAGATTAAGGCTCCCTAAACGATTTATTGCAGAAAGATTTAGCATTGGTTCGAAATTTTCTTTCGAGAAAGATTCTAGAACTGTGAATACAGAATGTTTGTAGAAAATTTATATTTTAATTTTCAAAATGCTTTCTGGAAATACTTGGTTTTGAAGGTTCGGCCTTATAAGAATTTTTGAAAGCCTTACAGTAAAGCTACAGAGGAGAACCGCACCAGTTTGGGAGAACCGACACTAAAGCCGACATGTACTGAACCGACAATACTTACTAAAAAAGCCTGCAAATTGCGTTGCATATATGATGGAAAAAAAACAAAAGTTAAGGTGTGCTTGTTTTTCATCTTATGTACCATTGCATGCCATTTTTTTTTTGTTTCCTTTTTAATGAAAGTTAATCCATTCAATGAGCATCTTTGATATAATTTTTTATTTTGAGATCTTATCCTCTCTTTAAGTAAATCATGAGTTTACTTTGATAAGAGATTTTTGTGGAAAAAAAATCTTATATTTGAGATTTTAAGTGAAGATATTACAAAAATCTCTACTATACTATATAAAATTAAAGACATTAGTTTTTCATACATATATAACATTGAAATTTATCCTATATAGTTTTGGTTACAACTCAAACAATATTGATAGATTAGGGTAAATGTACATTTAAAAGTTATTTAATTATTTTTTTATAAACTTTAAGTGTCTCATAAATTTGATTAATTTTAATTAATTTTTAATTAAATTTTTTATTGAATATTCAACATTTCATATTTTTTATGAGTTTCAATTATTTTGTTTTTCAATGATTATTATCGTCATTTTTTATTTGCCTACATGTGTTGAGAAACTTAATAAAAAATATAATATTATGATTAATGAATTAACAAATAATTTTTATTATTCTAATTGAAAAATAATCTCGTATTTCTTTTCAATTAAAACATATAATAATTTTGAATATAAAAAAAATTTAAATTAAGCCTCAATTAAAAATATTAAGAGATGTTTCCTATATGATTAAACCTTAAAAATATTACACTTAAAAGATAATGCAATTGAGCATTTCTTAATCAGTTCTCCGAAGTAGGCCCTTTTTAACATGATTTAGTAGAATTAACATCACACATATGCAGAGTAATGTATCTCAAAGAACACAATAGTTTCTCTCGTGAGTGCCGAAAATATGTGTGGTGTACACCATGTGTGCACTCCTCTTGGATTTATATTCATGTATTTACTTTCAAGTGCATTATTGATACAAAATCAGTGATGTAATCAATTGCAAGCATACAGCTCCCATTTCTCATTCCGCATGAAATTAACCCTATTTTCAAGGGCCTCAGGCACCCAATTAAAAGACCCCACTTCATTATTTTGATTGTAGTTATACATTATTGATATTGAATGGACAATCTTATGCACTGTCCTCATCAACATGATTTATGTATACAACTTCCCACGCTTAGTTTTATACATCAAGACCGATCAATAATTCATCTCAGCTGCACCCTTGCCACACCTTCCCCTTTGATGCAACAATGTTACATTTGTACCCTTTTATTCTTTATCTTGGATTTGCTTTCTTTCTATTATTGCCTTTCTTATGCATGCACGAACTATAGTACTTTGTGGGACACAATACAGTAGTTTTGAAATTTGTGATAAATTTAGATACAAAATTGAAATTCGTCTATGTTTCACAATTTAAATTTTGTTTATCCTATTAAAGAGTATTTCAGATTGACACTTGAGCTATATATATATATATATATATCATTTGACACATTTAAATTCAAATGCAATTCTGAAATACTATTTAACACGTAAAAATAGTTGAAAGTGATGAACTAAAAAGGCTACATCTATTATTTTTAAATTTCAGGACAAAAATGTATAAAGTTTGAAACCAAGACTAAACATATTTAACTTTTTTTTTATCTAGAAGGAAGATATCAAGAGGACTTTGCTATGTCATGTAGTTTTTATTGTCTGATGAGAGTTAGTCCCACCTTCATACTATGACAGAAGGGAAATATCAAACAAAAACTTTCACTTTCGAGGTTGACTTCACTTTGGTGGAAGGATCCACATGGAACATAACCTCGTTTAATGATAATCCGGTTAAGAGAAACTGAAAATGAAACGCACATAGTTTTCTGCATAATCATGTAATAGCATTTATGATTTCTTGGCCATATGTACACCATGCATGTAAATAATTGACACAGTCGCTTTCAGAAATAAAAACAAAAATCTCTCTCTATGATATTTTGAATTCTAAATATATTAATGTTAACCTAAGATAAGATTTCCGTACATTATGCCATGCCCTCTTGCCTTTGTTCATGAATAGGTGTTATATAAACTTCGTTGAGCCTAGAAGAATAATCTCTTGCCCTTTAGGACCATTTTTCTCCTGGTTCTTGGCTCCTCCCACAGGAATCAAAACGTATAGACAACAGAGAATACTAGAGTTGTACCACGTCATAATGGACAAATTTCGCTAAAATATATTATAATTGACGACTCTGATATTATGTTAAGAAGTGAACTTTAAACTTAACTCAAACTTTTAAAATCGACTTATAAGATGAAGTCTGCACTCGTTTATATATTGCGAATTGAACTTATATCTAATTAATGTGAGACTTCCAACCGTTCACCATTTGATGGAAAAAAGAAGTAGCAGATATTGTGTAAGATCATTTTGTTGGAATGAGAAATTCGATTTCAATTTTGTGTAAGATAATTTTGTTGGAGAAGTGAACTACTCTATATATATTCTTTAACAATTCTTTGAATCTGAGAGAACTGTGAGTCAATTATTGATATTTCATGGGCCATTGGGATTTTATATTTATGAAAGTTCACTTTCACTAGGCTGTTCTAGGTTGGGCGCATGCAATCATTGACTTGCATTTGCTACAGGCCACGTTGAGAGACCTATAAACGTACGTAGATCAATCTTTCTAATGCATAAAAAGTAAATTTTCCGTGTTTGATGGAAGTGAAAAGAATAATAACAAAAGGACATCCGTTATAGATAGTAACTGTTCTAAAGTACTAACACATGCATGCAAGTAATTGCAAAACCTGGTTTTTAGCAGAGTAACATACTTTAAACTTTGCATAGCTTCTGCAGAGTCACTTTCTACCTTCTGCTAACACAAATTGTTGGTATTCGAGTAAGAAAATAAAAGCCTCTAACAAACAAAATATACATAAATAAAAAGAATAAGAATAAGATCGTACCATGTTTGTACTTTAAGTTGATGGGAATAATATCTATATATTATTTTTCTCAGCAATCGGTGAGTAACTACCCTTTTTTGCTGAACTGTATGAATCAGATTTGTGATGTACAATTTTCAATTATTTGGAACTGTGTTGAACAATAGAGAACAACCACAGTTGAACAGGTTTTCTTACCACTTGTTGGCCAGACAATGATATAAATACTGATAACAGACAACTAATTAAACATGTTGTTATAAACATAGTACTGACATTCTTCTTAATATGAAGAATCTCTGTTCTTAAATCACTTGTGTGTTTGCATTCATATCACTAATCTTTTCTTTAATAAAACAATAGGAACTATCACATCTACTCTGCATTAATTCTCTTCAGTACGTCAAATACTTCTGCTATCAATCATTTGATGTGAGTTGTCGCATAATAAAAGATTGTTTCCTTTTCACCCAATTAAGACCATATCTTATATTCCAGAATACAACATTGTCCAAATTTATTTCTATTCTGGTGTATCACATCATTTTGTTAAATCCTATGGCTTCTTTTAAACATGAAATTCATATTCAGAGCTTGCTCTTTGGTGACATCAACCATAAGAAGAGAAATAATTGTGCAAAATTTCAGGAGATACATATATTACATACAGCTAGAGGTGAAAAGGATAAAGATCTCACAAATGATAACTAGGCCTCCCTAAGAATGAAAAGAAGAAGATCACTGTTTTTTGTTACTAAGTTAAACCATGACTAATTGCCGTTGAGCTTCAATTCTTAGATCTTCCTTCATCTTTCTAATGAAATCTTCAAACTTTTTATTCAACTCCTCTGTGCTCAGCATGCTGCTTTCTTCTTCTACATTTTCTTCTTCCTCTTCTACGCCCTCTTCAATCAGAATGTAATCAATTTCTGACCCTTTATCTTGCTCTCCTTCACCTACATCCAATTGTTCAGTTTCTTCATCTAGCTCATCCAATTGTATACTACTTCCTTTTTCTTGTCCTTCATCCACCACAATTATCTTCTCCATGTTTTCTAGTACTTCTTCTTCAGCAAAGTTTTCTCTTTCTTTTACTTTCTCTGCTGCAGTGTTCTCATGCTCATCAGGCTCATTAGTTTGCACCTCAGTTTCTGTTATCTCCAACATTAAATCACTGGCCTCAGCAACTGAGAACTGGGATTGTGAACCATCATCTTTAACAAACGAAGAAGGCTTATCATCAGAACTAGACCGGGAGAGAGACTTCGTGATACCAACAAAAACAAGGAGACCATTGCAGAGGAGAAACATGCTGTTCTTGTCTATGTTGTGGGTGAAGAGTTGGGAAGGGAATGTAGAGAAATAGAATTTGAAGTAATGGAGGAAAACAAGCAAGGAAGAAGGTGAGAAGAGGAAGGAAAACACAGATACCGAAACGAATAATTGAGTAATCATAAGTAGATAGTAATGAGCTTTTAGGCTCTGAGTGAAGGTTGCTATATTCTGGTTTTTAAGTTGATCCATAGTGTGCTAAAGAAAGGGTTGGTGACAGAGTTTTGTATGAGATGGTGTGGTTGGTGTATGGGAGTGACCTCTTTATATAGAGTGGTGTGATGATAATACTGTTTTTTTGTTTCCTGAAATGCCCTCGGAGGGCAAATAATTGTGAGGCATATGGCATATTAGGCTCAGCTGGTGTTTATGGACAGTGCCATAAATGAAGATAACTACATGCAGGGTGAGTAGCCAGTTGTCTAAGCACTATTTGTAAAAGATATTGGCAATGTTTTCTTCATGTTCACCAATTTGAAGTTTCCATGTCAAGTGGCACATTTCACAGTTGTGATAGAGCCACAATATGTTGCCCGGATAGGACACGGGTACGGATAAGGAGATACGACTAAATTGAAAAAAACATAGAATACAGGACACAGCGTGTGTATATATATATATATATATATATATATATGTTAAGTTTGAAATTGTCAATTAACACATTGTTAACTAACACAAAAATGAATCTAATCTATCTATCTAATATTCAATATGTGAAAAGTAGTGATAGAATAAAATTTGTTCCTTATTTTAATCATCAAAATTATGTTAAAGATAAAAAAATATCATTCAGATTGGATATAGTGTGTCCTACAAGTATCGTACGAATGTCGGTATCCGATAGGTGTCGAACACGCCATTTATAAGGCGTGTCGGAGAGTCACCTCCACTTTAGTCCCATGGTATAAGTTCAAAATTATGAGCTCAATGCTTATGTGTTGGTGGTGTTTGAATTTGAACATGGCACATAAGTGACAAAAAATGATCATGGAACCGCGTACCACCTAATAATACATCTGAACTTTCCTGTGTTATTCTGCTGGCTGTGCAAGTGAAAGCTCTGCTTTTGGATTATTCCCAGTAATTCTGCAATTCTACTGTGGTTCTCTTGTTTGAGTTTTCCAATGTAGGAAAAATGAAAAAGAAACAAAAGACAACCTGGGCTTAGAAAGAAGAGAAAGATAGACATGCATGGAAGCTCAAGTTGTAACTTGGACTCTAGTTTTTTATATTTTAGCATTTCTAGAAAGCTTTGACATGGATCTACATTTTCCCAAAGAGAATGTAATCAAGTTGAGCAAGCCCATGAATTAGATTTGTATTTGAAATAATAGTTAACATATATTCAATTATAAAGATTGAAATGACAAAAGATTAGTGCCAAAATTTTATGAACAAACATCTATACAGTTTGAACGAGATAAAACACATGGGTGAGAAATATGTTTATCAAAATTAAAAAAAAAAAAAAAAAAAAACAAAAAAAAACAAAAAAAAAAAAAAAAAAAAAAAAAAATAATTGAAATATAATCTCTAAATAAAAATAAGATGTATGTAAAAATAAAATTAAAACATAAATATATTATAAAATACGAATAATTTTG